>Ga0105044_10000677_pt1 | contig 42876 bp, 36 predicted proteins | sample MAT01_FD_78092 | JGI IMG/M metagenome (GOLD analysis project Ga0105044, IMG submission 78092) | Freshwater microbial communities from Lake Fryxell liftoff mats and glacier meltwater in Antarctica - MAT-01 | ecosystem: Environmental > Aquatic > Freshwater > Ice > Liftoff microbial mat | place...
TCATGGTTCACGCCAAATGTGTCGTACCGACAAGTATGGTTTCCCATCGCGTTACCGTCTGCGTCAGAAGCGCCATTTCGGTTTTCAAACGGGCGACATGGTTAAAGCTATCGTCCCTGCTGGCAAGGTTGTGGGAACGCATAGTGGTCGCGTGGCTTGCCGTGCGACAGGCAGTTTCGACATCACAACAGCAACCGGAAAAGTGACCGTATCGCATCGATATACCAAGGTTACCCATCACGCCGACGGCTACAATTATAAGAAAGGACAAGGCGCTATCCCTCCCCATGCCTAAAGGCAGGGGTATCTCGCGCCGATTTCGATGAATATCACAATTGACCGTGTGCGCGTTGATGAAATGCGCATAAAACTTGCAAGTGTAGGGGCATTTTTATTTGATCGTCACTTGACGGATGCTGGAGGCGGCAATATCAGTGCGCGCGTCGGGGATGTCCTTGTGATGTCGCCCAGCTACTCGGGTCAAGCGCACCGCTGGCAACTTCGTCCCGAAGATTTTATCGTCGTCAGTTTAGACGGCGATCTCCTCGAAGGTACGGGCAAAATCACCCGCGAAGCCAGTGTGCACCTCAGCCTTCATCGCAAATTCGGACAATATGGCACGGCTGTCATTCATGGACACCCGCTTCATGTAATGGTCTTTGCAGCGATGGCACAAGAAATGCCCCCCGTCTTGGAAGCGACGCTGAAATTTGGCACCATCCAATGTATCGAATATGCACCTGCCCATAGCCCCGACCTCGCCGAACGCATCGTCAATGTGATCACAGGTCAAGAAGATCGCATCGCCAAACACGCCGCTGCTGTTCTTGCGCCTTGGCACGGACTGTTTTTGATGGGAAAAGATATTGATGCTGCTTTCGACGCGGTAGAACGCATCGACACCAACGCTTACTGCATCCTTCAGGCACAAAGCGCACTCGGTGGTCGCAATTTACTCGCGGAACAGACCGAACAATTGCGCGCCGCCGCCGCCAAATACGGAAAGAAATAACCTTCAATGATTGTCACTGTCACCGCCAACACCTCGATGGACATGGTGTATTTCATCCCGACGTGGGAGCTGAACCGCACCCTACGCGCCAGCCACATCACCCAAAGCATCGGTGGAAAACCGACCGATGCGTCTTATATTTTGGGAGAAATGGGCATTCCTAGCCTCGCTATTGGTTTCTCCGCCGGTATGGCGGGCGAGACCATTAAAGGTTTCTTGAGGTCAAAACATGTCGAAGTCGATTTTGTGCCCGTCGAGGGCGAGTCCCGCCGCAATCTGATCATCGTATGCGAAGATGGCAGCGGACAAACCGCGATCACTGCTGATAGCCTTGTGACGACCGAAGCACATCTCGCCCAACTGCGCGAAAAATACATCAGCGCACTCCCAACCGCAACTTGCGTTGTGCTGGGCGGAACCCTGCCCAAAACCATGCGCCCCGATTACTACACGGATTTCATCGCGCTGGCTGTAGAGCGCGGCGTCCCCGTCATTTTTGATGGGGTGGAGCCAAACCTCAGTGCAGGGCTGGCGTCTCGCCCCACCTATGCCAAGCCCAATCAAGATGAACTCTCTCAATTTGCGGGGCAGCGAGTAGAAACTATTGAGGATGCCTATGCCGTTGGTCGTCAAATCGTCGAACGATTCGGCACACAACCGATCATCAGCATGGGCGAACACGGAGGTTTGGCAGTTTTGAAGGATCGTGCCTATCATATCCCGCCGCTCCAGATTGAAGTCGTAAGCGCAGCGGGGGCAGGTGACGCTATCCTCGCCGGACTCGCAGCATCAATATCGGCGGGTCACGCCATTGAAACCGGCATTCGGTTGGGATTCGCAGCAGCGTCCGCCGTCTGCCTCATGCCCGGCACGGCAGAGTGTCGTAAAGAAGATATTGAACGGTTGGTTCCAGAAATTCAATTGCTCGACTATCCCGCGCCAAGCTAAACAAGGACTTTGTGACGATGAACTTTGAATTTGCGACCGCTTCTCGGATTATCTTCGGTGCTGGCAAAAGAAAAGAACTTCCGGCGATTCTGAATGAAACCCACGCCGATCGTGTCTTCGTCGTCATCGGATCAAGCCTTGAGCGTGCCCGTCCGATCCTTGACTTGCTAGACTCGGCTGAGATCGAATGGACAACCTACAGCATTACCGGTGAGCCGGATCTCGACGCGATTCGCAAAGGTGTCAGTGATTTAAATCTCTTCGCCGCTGATGCCATCATTGGGGTCGGTGGTGGGAGTGTTCTTGACGCTGCCAAAGCCTTTGCCGGCTTAGAAGCCAATAGCGGCGATCTGCTCGATTATCTTGAGATCATTGGCGCAGGCAAACCCCTTGCCAATCCAGTACGCCTCCCGGTGATCGCCATACCTACAACCGCTGGCACAGGTTCCGAAGTCACGCGGAACGCCGTTATTTCATCCCCCGAACATCGCTTAAAAGTCAGCCTACGCAGCCGCACCATGCTCCCCGCCGTCGCCCTCGTCGATCCCGAACTGACGATTTCGACGCCACGCGCCATCACAGCGTATACCGGCATGGATGCGCTCGTCCAACTCATTGAGCCGTTTGTGTCGAACGCTGCCACCCCCATGACCGATGCGCTCTGTCGGCAAGGATTATCCGTGGGGGCAGTGGCATTGTTGCGAGCAGCCGCTAACGGGAGCGATTTAGCAGCCCGCAGCGATATGGCGTTCGCCAGTTTAATGGGGGGCTTGGCGTTGGCAAATGCCAAACTAGGAGCAGTACACGGCTTTGCGGGCGTGATCGGGGGCATGTTTGACGCGCCCCATGGTGCTATCTGTGCGCGGTTACTTGCGCCCGTTATCGCCGCCAACCTCCAAGCCCTGCGTGACCGCAATCCTAGCGATGCCGCACTTAGGCGCTACCATGAAATTGCCAAGATAATTCTCGGTCATGATTCATCCGATGAACTGGTGGTCTGGGCAAATACCTTGGCCCATGAATTGGATATCCCCTATTTGAGACATTACGGTATCACGTCGGAAGATATTGCGATCATTGCTGATAAAAGCGCACGCGCCAGCAGCATGAAAGGCAATCCGATCCAACTTACTGATCTGGAATTGGTGCAAATACTAGAATCCGCCCTGTAGCCAACCTATCCCCGCTTCATTCATTCTCCATTGTTTGATTCTGCTAAAAGAAGGCTACAAGGGCACCATAATTCACGCCCTTGCAGCCTTTCTTAATCTCTATAGCTGTTAAAACAGTTTTTACCCCTTTCCTCAACATCGCGATTATACCGACGTTATTTAACCCATTTTCCAGTATTGCTTAAACTTCATGCGCTACTATGAAGGAAAGGGTGGTGTATTTTGCCTTCGATCAACCAGTCACTCTTAAAGCCAATTTAACACTAATTGTGTTACAAACGTAAAAGGGAGTCATGGAGAAGTACATGCAAACCAAAGTGTATTGGAAACTGTGTGCTATCGGTACTTTTCTGATGCTATTTATCGGCATTGGGAGTATTGCCGCTCAAAATACCCGCGTGACCCTTGCTGACGAACTGCAAAGCAACAGCAATTACGAAACGTTCGTAGCACTTTTAGAAACAGTTGGACTTGAAACCTTACTCGGTGAAAGCAATACCCCTTTTACCGTGTTTGTGCCGAGCAATGAAGCCTTTGCGCAATTACCTGATTATCTGCTCGCTTACTTAAACGATAATCTCGATTTACTGGAACGTATCCTCCTCTATCACATTGTGGTCGGCAGATTCACAGTTGACCAAGTATTGGCAGAAACAACATTGCCATCGCTCGAAGGTGGCTTGGTTGAAGTCAGTGGTGATCTGCTCCGTGTGAACGGCGCTGATATCGTCGATACCGATGTACTAGCATTCAATGGTGTTATTCATACTATCGACAGCATCATGTTTCCTGAAATTAGCCTCCCCCCTGTGGATCCATTCGTCAACTTTGACCCCATTTTGACGGCAGGCAGTTCTACTGTGCGTCCCGTGACGGATCGCATGGCTGAATTATTTGAACGCGAAGGCTTTTCCGGTGACATCAGCGTCGAGGAAAACGGCACCAACGTAGGTATCGAGCGCTTTTGCGTCAACTCCGAAACCGACATCGCCAATGCCAGTCGCCCCATTCGCGACACCGAAATAGAAGCCTGTATCGCCAATGACCGCACCCCGATTAGCTTCTTTGTCGCGTTGGATGCCCTTGCGATCACCATCAGCCGTGAGAACGATTTTGTCGATAACCTTACGCTGGAACAATTAGCGCAAATCTTCGTGGGCGATGTCACAACATGGGATGAAATCAATCCTAACTGGCCCATCCAACCCATTGAAACGTTCAGTCCCGGTGCTGATAGTGGCACCTTTGTCTACTTTGTCAGTGCGGTGATCGCATCCGGCTTAGGCATTGAATCGGACGAAGCGGAGGCACGTCTCCTAAATGCCACCAATGTGCGTTTTAGTGAAGATGATAATGTCTTGGTGCAAGGGGTCGAGGGTAGCGCCTATGCAATAGGATATTTCGGCTTTGCGTACTTCAACGCCAACGAATCGCGGTTGCGTGTGGTGAACATCGAAGGCATTACGCCCAATGAAAGCACAGCGGAAAGCGGCGAATACGCCCTTAGCCGTCCGTTGTTTATCTACAGCAGCGCTTCAGTCATGAATGCCAAACCCCAAGTCGCAGAATTTATCAAGTATTACATCAACAATGTGCGTTATGAATTGGGCACTGAAGCCGATCAAATCGGTTATTTCCCCGTAAATCGCGATGTTTTGAATCTTGACCGACTTGAATGGCTGGCGGCAATATCGGCTGCTGTGCGCTAGTCAAATATCTATCGATACTCACACCTTAGGATAATTAGGGGACACATGGACGGACAAGCAGCAAGCGCATTCAAACCAGATGAAAGCATCGAAGTGTATCCGGGCTTATTCCAAGACTGGTATGCTGGGCATAGTATGGTTGTTTATCGTTTAACCTTAGTCACGCAATCCTTGATTGAAGTGTGGTCAAAGATTGTGCTGGACACCCTCACATCATGGGATAAACAACGCCCCTATCTGGCAATGCACGACCTCAGTGCGTCTGGTGTCTCCACCATCTATGCGTCGCTCACCAGCTATGACATGATGAACATTGGCATCACGGCAGATGGAAAAACAGCCATTGAGCAAATTTTGAATGAACACCCCGGTTTCGTTGCACGGGTGGCAATTGCTTTTAACATTACCTTGTCCGGACATATCGGCAAAACGCTACTGAATTATTACACTGACAAACATCCGGCAATTCAGTACAAAAGTTTCTATAGCCAAGATAAATCGCTGCGCTGGTTAGCATCTCATATCCAAAGTGCCGACCAATCAAGTTCGGCAAATGCTTAGGTCTTGTTAAAGACGGTGCGATGCACACCTCTACTCTTTATAACGACTCGACTATCCTCGCCTCACATCACAGTCCACACCGCTAAGCGCGTTTGTGGACTGTCTCTGTTATCTGTGGAGAAACAGCCTTCATGTTAAACTACGCGGGACAAATTCTCAAAAGCTATGAACTGAAGGAACTGATCGATGCGGGTGGCTTTGGAGCGGTCTACCGCGCCAATCAAGCAGTGGTCGATCGCGAAGTTGCCATCAAAATCATTTGGCCTCAATTCGCCAGTCGCCCTAATTTCATCCGCCGCTTTGAAGCCGAAGCACAGCTTGTCGCAGGTCTAGAACACCCTTATATCGTCCCGCTATACGATTATTGGCGTGACCCCGAAGGCGCATATATCGTCATGCGCTGGTTGCGCGGGGGGCATTTGCGCAAGTTAATCGCACAGGGCGCAATGCAAATCGAAGATGTCGCCCGCCTCTTTGAACAAATCGCAGCGGCACTCATTTTCGCGCATCGTTACGGTGTTGTTCATCGTGACCTTAAACCAGAAAATATCTTGCTGGACGAAGCCGGCAATGCATATCTTGCTGATTTTGGCATTGCTCAGATTTTGAGTTCATCGCGCAGTGAAGATGATGAAATGGCGTCTATGGGGTCACCCGCGTATGCCGCTCCCGAACAAATGTCGGGCACGCAAACAACCCAACAGACCGACCAATATAGTCTCGGCATCATTCTCTATGAATTGCTTACCGGGCAACATCCTTTCCCAGATTTGGCGGAACTCACGCTCACTGAAATGACTGCCAAACGCATCAGTGAACCCCTCCCACCCTTATCAATGGTGCGCCCGGATCTGCCTGTTTCAGTGGGACAACTCATTCAACGGTCAACTGCGCTTAACCCAAATGATCGTTACGCCGATATTGGGGCAATGCTGCGCGCCTTCCATGATGCCATTTCCCCCCTATTGAGGGCTACCAACACGGGCACAATCGCCACGGCTACCATGCCCATCTTGCGAACCCAGCAATTGATGGCGGTGGTCTTGGACCTGCCCAATCCCTACAAAGGCTTACGTACCTTTCAGGAAGCCGATGCGGGCAACTTTTTCGGGCGTCAAGCATTGATCGAACGTCTCGCCAACCGGATGAGTGAGCAAGACACTTACACTCGCTTCTTAGCTGTTGTCGGTCCGAGCGGTAGTGGCAAATCAAGCGTCGTTAAAGCGGGGCTAATCCCGGCGCTCCGCAGTGGCATACTCCCCAATTCTCAGCGGTGGTTTTATGTGGAAATGCTCCCCGGCACGCAACCCTTTAAAGAATTGGAAGCTGCCCTCACCAGTGTTGCTATCCAACCGCCATACAACCTCGCCATGCGCTTAATGCGCGATTCTGACGGGCTGGTCAACGCTGTCCAACAGATTCTGCCGCCAGACGAAACGACCGAGTTATTTCTGCTGATCGACCAATTTGAAGAAATCTTCACACAATCCACCGATGAAGCCCTCACCAATCGCTTTTTGGAAAGCCTTCGCGCCGCTGTCATCCATCCCAACAGCCGCATTCGCATTGTGGTCACTTTACGCGCTGATTTTTATGATCGCCCCTTGCTACGTCCGATCCTCGGCGAAATGATGCGCCAGCGCACAGAAGTGATCATCCCGCTCAACGCATCCGAACTCGCAGAAGCGATTGTGGAACCAGCCCGTCGTTTAGGGGTCGAATTAGAAAGCGGACTTGCAGGCTTGATCGTGGCGGAAGTTGTCGATCAGCCGGGGGCGTTGCCGCTGTTGCAATATTTGATGAGCGAATTATTCGACCGCCGACAAGGGGCGTTGATGACATTGGAAGCTTATCATTCAGTCGGTGGTGTACGGGGAGCGCTCGCCAAACGTGCGGAAGAAATTTATGAGCAGTTCGACCCTGCCCAACGCATCGGGATGCGCCAGCTTTTATTGCGCTTGATCACTTTGGGTGAAGGCAGTGAAGATGTGCGCCGCCGTGCCCTGTTATCTGAAGTGAACACCCTTGGGCGCGATGTCAGCGTTATCCGAGGCGTGATTGACCTACTCGGAAAATCCCGCCTCGTCACTTTTGACCAAGACCCCGAAACCCGCAGCCCAACCATCGAAGTGACCCACGAAGCCCTAATCCGCGAATGGCACCGCTTACGCGAATGGCTTGATACCGGGCGGAGCGATGTCCGCAACCAGCGCACACTTGCCGCGTTGGCGTTGGAGTGGGTAAATGCTGGTAAAGACAGTAGTTATGTTCTGCGCGATGCCCGGTTACGCCAATTTGAAGCATGGCTCAGCGAGACTACGCTCGACTTGACGAATATCGAAAATGATTTCCTTCATGCCAGCTTAAATGAACAAAAGAATCGTCAAACCCAAGAGCTACAGCGGGTTGTCAACGAACAAAAGTTGGAAGCGCAATCGCGCAATCGCTTACGCGGATTAGTCGGGGTCATGGCGATTGCCCTGATCGCAGGCTTTGCTTTAGCCGCCTATGCCCTCAATGAAAGTCGCCGCGCCCAAGTGGAAAGCGCTGTCTCTCAAAGCCTAGCCCAAGCCTCTGGCGCGCGCAGGGCTTTGACCGAAGGCGATACTGATCTCGCTATCTTGCTCGCTATTGAAGCCAATAGCGGGGCAAATGCGTCGCCCCAAGCCTTGCGCACCTTAACCGAAGTCGCTTTCGCCCCCGGTACGCGCGATATCCTCACAGGGCATGCTTCTTTTGTGACGAGTGTGGATTTTAATCCCGATGCAACACTGCTCGCCAGTGCTTCGCGTGATGGCACTGTGCGTATCTGGTCGCAGCAGAATAGCAGCCTCATTTACGAATTGCAGGGACATCGCGGCGATGTACAAACCGTCTCCTTTAGTCCCGATGGGCGCTATGTCGCGTCCGGCGGATTGGATTTCCTCGCCATCTTGTGGGATGTGCAGACTGGCGAACGCATACGTACTTTCACACAGCATACTGGTTCCATCATCACCTTGGCATTTAGCCCTGATGGTCGCTATTTGACGACGGGTTCACGCGATGAATCGATCATCATTTGGGATGTGGGAACAGGCGAAGTGATACGCACCTTAAGCGGGCTTGCTGCCTCTGTTCAAGTGGTCGCATATTCACCTGACGGGCAAATCATTGCAGGCGGGTCCGGCGACGGCAAAATCATCCTGTGGGATGCCCTAACGGGGAATCAACTCCGCGCGTTGTCCGGTCATACCACTTCTGTGAACGATCTTGAGTTCACAAGCGATGGTCTCAGCCTCGTCTCGGCATCCGCCGATGGCTCAATTATGATTTGGGATGTGGCAGACGGCACCATTAACGCCACGATTGCGGGTCTCAGTGATGTCCCTTTCGCCTTTGCCTTGTTCCCAGACAATCAGCAGGCATTGGTCGGCTTGCGTAACGGCAACCTCGCCTTACTCAACTTAGAGACCGGACGCGAGTCCGACGTGTTGCGTGGACATTCCGGTGAAATTTATGGCGTTGCGATGAGTGACGATGGACGCTTCGGTGCGACGGGTTCTGCGGATAGTACCATCCGTCTGTGGAATATCCTCAATCCCGCTGAAGTGGCACGCTTTAGCGATCATCGTGCGCGCATCACGGGCGTGGAATTTCTAACAGGTGGCAGCACATTATTGACGACCTCGATTGATGGCACGCTCCGACTGCGTAATATTGCCACTCAAATCGAAACGAGAGTAATCGATCTGGGATTGCCGATTCGTTCATTAAGCGTTTCGTCAAACGGACGTTTGGCATATGCGGGTACGCGCGATGGTAATGTCGAAATGGTCGATCTCGCCACAAGCGCAATTATCCAAACCGTTCCCTTGTATGAGAGCGACGTAGTCGCGCTGACCATCAGCACTGACGGCAAGATGGCAGCAGTCGGCTCTCAGGATGGTGTCCCCGTCTTATGGGATGTCGAAACTGGGGCGGTCACACAACGTCTCGCCCAATATACCGATGCCGTCTTCAACCTTGATTTCAATCAAGATGGCTCGCTCCTTCTGTTTGGCGGGCAAGAAAACGATGCTATCCTTTGGGATGTCCCCGGCAACACCGAAAAACGTCATCTGACAGGGCACACCGATGTGGTCTGGAGCGTCGCCTTCAGCCCAGACGGGACACGCGCCGCAACAGGGGCGAGAAACGGTGAAGTGTTCGTGTGGGATGTTGCTACTGGGGTAGAATTGGTCCGCCTGAATGGGCATATAAATTCTGTTTGGAATATCGGCTATAGCGCGGATGGCAAATCGATTGTGACCGCGGGCGCAGATGGCAATGTCATTTGGTGGAATTCTGAAACAGGCGAGCAGATGGAAGCCTTCCGCACCGCGACTTCACCAGCACTCAAAATCGCTTTTCAACCCAACGGCAATCTGATCGCGAGTGGCGCAGAACGCGGTAGTGTTCAATTATGGCGTTTGTATAATGCCCAAGAACTTGTTCAATGGGCGTCCGACAACCGCTATCTGCGCGATCTTACCTGTCCCGAAAGAAACCTCTATGGCATTGAGCCATATTGTTCATGATGGAAAAGCGAGTGCTTAACATTTTGTCAAACCCCGCTTAATATCTTCGTGCCAACATCATCATCTACAACGTTACGAACGTGGTTTTTCACCGATTGAAAAACCACGTTTCACCAACCATCGGCTGTAACATTCGCAGGCTTATGAAAGGTACTCCGACCATGAAGAAAGTATTGCTTCTCCTAGCCATCCTATCTATTTTTGCCCTTCCCGCCTCTGCGCAAACTGATGCGCTCACACTTGAACCCATTGGCACCTATGCCAGCGGCACCTTTGATGAAGGCGCAGCGGAAATCGTCGCTTATCACGCGGATACCCAAACCTTGTACGTCGTTGATGGTAACGAAGGCACAATTGACCGTCTCGATATCAGCGACCCGACCGCTCCAACCTTAACCAGCCAAATTTCGCTCAGCGATTATGGTGATGCCGCCACACACGTCGCCATCTATGGCGATCTCGTTGCCGTTGCCGTTGTTGCCGAAGAGAAGACCGACGCCGGCATGGTCGCTTTCTTCACCCCCGATGGTACCCCTTTGAACGCTGTTGAAGTCGGCTCCCTGCCCGACCAACTTATTTTCACCCCCGATGGCAGCAAGGTCTTGACCGCCAACGAAGGCGAACCCAACGACGATTACAGCATTGATCCCGAAGGTTCGGTCAGCATCGTTGATCTGTCCAATGGCGTCGAAAATGCGACTGTGACCACCGTCGGCTTTGCTGATTTCAACACCGATGGTTCCCGCTCCGCCGAACTTCCGGCAGAAGTACGCATCTTCGGGCCCAATGCCACTGTTGCCAGCGATCTCGAACCGGAATACGTCGCGATCAGCCCCGATGGGATGACCGCCTATGTCGGCTTGCAAGAAAACAACGCGCTCGCGATCATCGACATCGAAACTGCTTCGGTGACGACGATTTTGTCGCTCGGCTTCAAAGATCACAACGCCGAGGGCAATGGTCTCGACCTAAGCAATGAAGATGGCATGATCAATATCGCCAACTGGCCCGTCTTCGGCATGTATATGCCCGATGGCTTGGTGGCTTTTGAAGCTGCTGGCGCGACCTATCTGATCAGCGCTAACGAAGGGGATGCCCGTGAATACGACACCTTCGAAGAAGAAGTCGATGTCGCCGACATTACCTTAGATGCCACTGTGTTCCCAAATGCCGCCGACCTACAAGCCGAAGCCGCAATGGGCAAGCTTGAAGTGCCCAACAATATCGGCGATCTTGACGGCGACGGCGACTTTGACGCCATTTACGCCTTCGGCGCGCGTTCCTTCTCTATCTGGACGGCAGACGGCAGCCTTGTCTATGATAGCGGCGACGCCTTCGAACGCATCACCGCCGAAGCCTATCCAGAAGATTTCAACGCCACCCATGACGAAAATGGCGCATTTGATGATCGCAGCGACAACAAGGGACCCGAACCAGAGGGCGTCACCGTCGGCATGATTGGCGAAACCCTGTATGCCTTCATCGGATTAGAACGTATTGGTGGCGTGATGGTGTATGACATCACTGACCCGATCGCCCCCGTTTTCGTGACCTATATCAACAATCGCGACTTCAGCGGTGATGCCGAGGCGGGTACCGCTGGCGACCTCGGTCCCGAAGGTTTAGCATTCATCTCGGCAGCCACCAGCCCCAATGGTGTTGACCTGTTGGTTGTCGCCAACGAAATCAGCGGTTCAACTACGATTTACCAAATCAACGGGCAGTAAGCTGTCCCGTCAAATCACCCAAGTTGCAAATAGGGGCGAAGAATCTTCGCCTCTTATCTTTTCAAAAACACGAGATACGAAAGGTCTTGATCCCTATGAAACAGTTTTTGCTGTTCTTTTTCATGGTCACCCTGTTGGTCATGCCAGCAACTGCCCAAGAAGATCGTATTGAAGTCACTGCTGTTCTTGAAACTCAACCCTCCCCCGGCGATGGTGCGACCGCTCCCAATATTTGGCTACATCCTTTTGACCTGAACAGATCCTTGATCCTCGGTGCCGATGATAATCAGGGATTTGGTTTATATGATCTAGAAGGTCAATCGATTGGGTTTGAAGCTATCGGTTCCGTGCTCGCCATCGACCTGCGCTATAACTTTCCCTTGGGGCGCGCTAGCATTGGCTTGATCGCCGCCGCCATTGAAGATCAGTCCACCGTCTATCTTTACAGCATTGACGAAGAGTCGCTTGAACTAGAACCGCGCGGACAAATTGAAACGGGCGTTGCTCAAAGTGGCATGTGCCTCTATCACAGCTCTCAAACTGACCGTTTCTATGTGTTCGTCACCAGTGGCACCGGGGATGTGGAACAACACCTGTTAGATGGCAGCACTGGCACCATCACAACCCGCTTGCTGCGTTCCTTCAATGTGGGTTCTGAAACCGAAGGCTGTGCCGCCGACGACGATTTCCGCGCTTTTTATGTCTCGGAAGGTAATGTCGCCTTATGGCGTTATGGCGCCGAGCCAGAAGCGGGCGATACCCGTCAAATCGTTGACTTATTGATGCCGCGCGGCAATATCACCGAAGAGATCGAAGGCGTGAGCATCCTGTACGGAGCGGAGGGCGCGGGTTATGTGATGGTTTCCAATGAGAAAAATCACAGCTTTCTGACGTATGCGCGCGCTGGTAGCAATGCGCTGATTGGGGAATTTGGCATTGCCGAAACCGACACCGCCGATCGTGTTACTGAACCGACAGGCTTTGCCGGCGTGAGTCTTGCGATCAACGATCAATTTCCCGCTGGTTTATTCGTCACTTCTGATGATCGCAACAGCAACCCGACAGATAACAACAACTTCAAACTCGTCTCGTGGGCAGATGTGGAAACGGCACTCGGTCTGGAACCCATTGCCCCGCTTGATCGCCGTGCTGAAGGCGAGTCGGCTTTTGTCAGCGACGCCCCATCTGTGATTGCTGCGCTAGAAACTCAACCGGTGCCGAGCGGCATCGACGCCGCCGACGACCCAGCCATCTGGATTCATCCGACCGATATTGCGCTTAGCACCATTATCGGCACTGACAAAACGAGCGGCTTGGTGGTCTACAACCTTGACGGCACCATTTTGCAAGCTGTCGATATCGGGCGCGTCAACAATGTCGATCTGCGCTACAACTTCATGCTCAATGGAGAATCGGTCGCCGTCGTCACGACCACCAATCGCACCACCAACTCCCTCGATATTTTCATTGTGAACAATGAAACTCGTCTGCTAGAACCCGCCGCCGCTCGCTTGATCGAGTCAGCGGTCGAAGAAGTATACGGCATTTGCCAGTATATCAGCCCCATAGATAACGCCCATTATGCGTTTGTGAACAGCGCTGATACCGGCGAAGTGGAACAATACCTGCTCACTGCCACCGCCGACGGTAAGATCGATGCCGAAGTCGTGCGCACGTTCGTTGTGGGTTCCCAAACCGAAGGCTGCGTCGTGGATGATGCCAACAGCATCCTCTATATTGGCGAAGAAGCCGTCGGTTTGTGGCGCTACAGCGCGTCCCCAGACGCAGACGACACGCGCACCCAAATCGACAACACGACCCTTGAAGGCAACTTAACCGCCGATGTTGAAGGCGTCAGCATCTATCATATTGGCGACGGTAGCGGGTACCTCGTCGTATCCAGCCAAGGCAGCAGCGAATTCGCCATCTATGAACTTCTCGGCGACAATGCCTACCTTGGTAAATTTACCGTCATCGAAGGCGCTGGCATCGACGGCATTTCTGGCACAGATGGCATTGATGTGACTAATTTCCCATTGGGCGATCAGTTCCCAGAGGGCGTATTTATCGCCCAAGATGACCTCAACATCGACCCTGACGACAATCAAAACTTCAAGCTTGTTTCATGGTCGGTCATTGCCGAAGCGCTCGGCTTGACGGTAGATACCACTTTCGACCCCCGCACAGTCGGGCGTTAACCAACAAGAGAGGGGGCATCCACCAGTGGCGGATCCCCCTCTCTTGTTCTGTTATAGGCGAATTCAGACGCAGCGTTGCGCGTCCCTACTCAAAAGACACGAATCACGGATTTTGGTTGCAACCGAATGACCACAATATCATCATTCTTCCACGCTTCTTTGGTCTGGTCACCTGTTGCTTTATCTTGATAACGGTCGATCATGCGATGCACTCGAACCTGATCGGGATCATCCTGAATGACGAAATCCCCGCGAACCATATAGCCCGCACCATCCGCAATATCCCCCCCAATGACCACTGCACCCTTGGGGTTTGCCAGCGCGTTCTGGGTTTTGCGCACGCCTCGGTCGCTGATGAAAATAATATCAGCGCCATCGTGCATAAACCAAATCGGTACAGTGTGCGGATAGCCATCCTGCCCGATGGTCGAAAGCCGAGCAATCAACGGTTTTTGAAATAAAGCAAGCGCGGTCTCATCAAACATAGTCCATGACCTTATTCATCCCCGAACGATACCCCCAAGCGTAACCCAAACTGGCGGCAAGGTAAAGGCAATCGATGTCAGCGAATAATAGTTAACCTCTCAATACCCCTACTGACGCCGTAAAATTCTCGCAAAGTGCTTGACAACCCACTAAAATATCTGCTACACTTTTTTGGTATCTTATCTTCGGAATGGACTTATCAGAGATGGAGAAATTCAATATGGCGAAAATGACTCTTGTGGTGCCTGTCGGATTGATGTTCTCGTCTCGCAGCATGTAAGCCCCGCAAAACCACTTTTTCACATCACTTGGTTTTGTCTTCAGTTTGCAATCTTGCGGCGAGTCACGGGCACGTCAATTCCTCACACGACGAACTCTACCGTTACCCGTTGAGCATTCATCCATGCTCGTTATGTGATTGCATCTTAAAACCCAAAAACAAACTGAAGGAAAACCATCACCATGTCTCGTATGCCCCAATACGACGATCTTGAGCAGTATGCCGATTTATTTGAGTCCATGCACGAAGACCGTCAAGCCCGCCGCAAAAAGAATCCGAAAGCCAACCATCGCCCAAAAAAGGCAGTGAGCGATGTCATCAGCACGCTTGCCGATAATGCCGTCAATGAGGTTGAGCGCAAAATCAGCTATCAGCCCAGCCAGTTTGAAGCAGTATGGCTTGCCGATTCCTTAGCCCCTTTCTTTGAACGCGGCTTGATCACCGATGTCCTCGCGTTAGTGCGTGGCGGCAAAGAAGCCAGCGTCTATGTTTGCGAAGCCAGTCCCGTCTTAAACCAACCGCTCGTCGCAGCCAAGGTCTATCGACCGCGCATGTTTAGGCAAATGCGTAACGATGCAATTTACCGAGAAGGGCGCGAAGTGTTGACAAGTGAGGGTGCAGTTGTCAAAAGGACGGACCATCGCGTCATGCGCGCCATGGGTAAGAAAAGTGCGTTCGGGATGCAGGTCGCCAATACCTCGTGGCTAATGTATGAACAGCAAACATTAGAGATGTTACACGCCGTTGGTGTGGATGTGCCCACCCCCATCAGCGCCGCTTCCAACGCCCTGCTGATGCAATATTTAGGGGAATTGAACCACCCTGCCCCAACGTTGAGCATGGTAAGTCTAGAAGAAGACGAAGCGCTGCCCCTCTTCAAGCGCGTCATTCGCAATATCGAGGTGATGCTGGCGCATAACGTCATTCATGGCGACTTATCTGCGTATAATATCTTGTATTGGGAAGGAGACATCACAGTGATCGACTTCCCGCAAGTGACCAACCCCTATAATAACGCCAACGCGCGCGCCATTTTTCAGCGTGATGTCACGCGCGTTTGTGAATACTTCGCCGATCAAGGGGTGGATTCAGACGCCGATACGCTGGCGGAAGAGATTTGGGCGAAAACTATCGACACTGACGGCTAGAAACAGATTCGCTCGATTAAAATACCAATGATGGGGTTATCGATGATAGCCCCATCATGCTTTTATGCCGATTGATGATCCAAAATCAGGGGTTTCAGGCTAAATACTTTACAAAGCGATGATTTTCCGCTATTGTCTGATTATTGAACACTTAAAAGCTTTTTATAAACTTGCATCAGTTAGAATGCGCCCCTGTTTTCATCATTGCATCCATTTGCAATGATGGGCTTTGGAAGCGTAAAGCAAGTGTTTCGGTCATCGTTTTTGGTGTTTCGAGTATGCGAGGTACCTATCAGGTCGGGATAATGGCGAATCGGACTCAAGAAGAAAACGTGTCACTATTGGTGGATGCTTTACGTCTGGCGGGAACGCGCGGCTTGTCGATTGACCAAGCGCGTTTAATTGTTTTTGGTAAAGATAATACAGCCGGCTCCCGCACAAAAAAACTTTTGGACAAGTTAAAAACTAAGGGCATGATCAGCACCCAAATGGGTACAATGGGGATCATTTACGTGATCAACCCCGGTCATTAGGGCGTTCGTGGGTACCCTTTTTATCATCGCGACCCCCATAGGCAATCTGGAAGATATCACGGTCAGGGCGTTGCGCATATTGCGCGGCGTCCCTGTAATCGCTGCCGAAGATACCCGTCACTCGCGCAAACTACTCAATCATTATGACATTACAGCCCAATTGGTGAGCTATCACGACCACAACAAACAAGGCATGACGAATACCCTCCTGAAGATGTTGGAACGGGGTGATGTCGCCGTGATCACCGACGCGGGTACGCCCTGTATTTCCGATCCCGGTTATGAACTGGTAGGGCGTGCGCTGGAAATTGGGGCACAAGTGGACGTAATTTCGGGAGCAAATGCCATCACCACCGCCTTATGCGCTTCTGGCTTGCCCAGTGATGGGTTTCGCTTTTTGGGATTTCCCCCCCGCAAAGAATCACAACTCAAACGCTTTCTCGATGGGGTCAGTGCTGCCAGCGAGACTCTCATTTTTTATGAAAGCCCCAACCGCCTGTTAAAAACCCTTGCCATCCTCAATGAAGTCTTGGGCGCACGGCAAGCGGTCGTCGCCATTGAGTTGACCAAGTTTTTTGAGCAGTTTCAGCGCGGCACCTTGCCCGAATTGGCGATCTTTTTTGAAACCAATCCGGTACGCGGCGAGGTCACACTCTTGGTAGCGGGTCAATCATCGTCGGTTTGATGATGCGGAACGCCAGTTCATCAGCAAAGTCAAAGCGCTCCACCTGCCATCCTTTGCCGTCAACCAAACTATTGAAAGCATCGGCATAGTGGGCGCGCATCCCCTTTTCATTGCCGCCCAAGCTGCGCACCGGATACGACACAATCACGCAGCGCGCGAGCAATGCCTCGATTAAACCTATTCCGACCGTTCGATCGATCTGTTGCAAACACGGAATCGCCTTGATCACCAGTGCCACATCCGCCTGATGGGACGGCATAGCGCGTGTGACATCCCCGACCTGAACTTCTGATTGCATCCCCACCAAGCGAATCGCCTCCCCCAAGAATGCCATCAAATCGGTCATCACATCGACAGCGAGATAACGCGCATCCGGCATCAGCGGCATAAACGGGATCGCCAGCGGGTTCAGCCCACAAGCGACATCAATCACCGAATGGATAGGCGGCAAGTCACCGAGTAACGTCGTGTAAAATTCCTCCAGCATCCCCAACCGTTCGCGCGATGAAGCATGACCTTCCATGATCGTTCGGCACGCCACCCGCAGCGCCTCCGGCGTTTCTGCCCCACCCAACAATTTCAGCCATTCTCCATAACGCGGACGCACATCCGCGTATGCCCCAACCACTTGATGCAAGCGATTTTTGACCGCTTTCACCACTTCTTTGGGACGCTGGCGTTTCTCCAGTTCAATTTCAACGAGATGGGCGATCAACTGCGGGGCAATGGTCGAATACTTGCCACTTGCGCGCACCGAGTCCACAAGGGCAACGACCGTTTCAGGGGATGGATGAGCCATCGGCAGGGACTCTCTCGGCGCGCAAAAGTTCCATCATGCGCGTCATAAAACGCAGGTTGTGCATCGTCACCAAGCGGATGTATAACGTATCCTCAATCGAAAACAGGTGATGCAGATATGCCACTGAATAACGGGCACAGGTCGGGCAATCACACGTCTCCGAAATCGGGGTGGTCGTCCGTGTGTGTTTGCCATCTTCTAAATACAAAAATTCGTACCAGTTATCGCCACCATAACGGGGATCCCCCGTCATGCGATAGAGTCGTCCTCGCCGGGCATCGCGCGTAGGGAGGGCGCTGTCGAAAATGGTGTAGCCCATCTGGGCACACGCCAAAACATTCGCGGGATGCCCCACCCCTAGCGCGTGCAAAGGATAGTGCAGCGGGATTTGCTGGCGCACAACCTCGAACATCTCGGTCAAGAGCTTATTTTCGCTGTCCAATGGGTAGCCTCCATAGCCATACCCATCAAAACCAATGGCAAGCAACGCCTCGGCACATTCTTGGCGCAGTGCGGCGATATTGCCGCCTTGCACCACGCCAAACAGCAGAGGACGTTCTGTTTCTGTCCATTTTTTCTGCTTGACCAGCAGGTCAAATTCCTCACGGCATCGTTTCGCCCATTTAATCGTGCGGCGGACAGCTTCTACTTGCGTCGCTTCATCGGAGTCCGCATGGGTACAGTCATCGAGACAAAAGACAATATCGCCACCATAACTGACCTGAAGTTGAATACTCTTTTCGGGCGTCAGGTTATATTTGGTGCCATCATCGGCGCGATAGATCATCCCTTTTTCGTTGAGCGTGCCATATTTAGGGTTTTGCCGTACCAGCGAATAGACCTGAAACCCACCGGAATCGGTGACAATCGGTTTACGCCAGCCTGCAAATTGATGTAGCCCGCCATGCCCCGCGACCACAGTCGAGCCGGGATGCTGCATCAAGTGAAAGGTACTCATGACCAATCCGTTGACGCCGCACCGTTCTAGGTCTTCGCTATCGATACCCCGCACCACAGCGCGGGTCGCATCGGGCAGAAAAATGGGAAAATCGAATGTCCCAGTGCGTAATTGAAGCTGATTCACAATGATTTATCTTTTCTTGGTCATCGTCGGCGTTCTGAGTCACGGATAAAGCGTAGAACTTCATCACGAAAAAAATTAGGCTGTTCTAAGTGGATGGTGTGCCCCGCATCCGGCGCAACCGCCACCCGTCCCCTGCGTAATGGTTTCACCATCGCACGAGCAATTTCAACATATTTTGCATCCAGCGCCCCGCACAACAATAGTGTGGGCAGTTCCAAGCCCCCCAAGCGCGCCCAATAACTCGGTTGCACACCCGTACCCATACCTCTTAAACTATTCGCCAACCCCAATGGGCGATTGCCGAGCCGTTGTTGACGCACTTGTTCCCGCGTCGTTTCTGGCAAGCGCGCTTGCGTCGCAAAAAACGGCAACGCCTGCCAATAATCGACAAAGCGCGCCACGCCATCCCGTTCGATCTGTACCGCCAGTATCTCATCCGCTTGCCGACGCGCCAAACGTTCAGCATCATCCGCAATGCCGGGTGAGGCACTTTCGAGGATCAACGAACGCACGGGGTGATTCAAAGCATACCGTAACGCCAGCCGTCCACCCATCGAATACCCAAGTAAGTGAGGGTTTTCGACGCTGCACGCCGTCAGAATAGCGCGCAGATCCGCAGCAGCACGGTCAATGCCATAGCGTTCGACCTCCATTGGCGCATCAGTCGCGCCATGCCCCAACAAATCCACCGTGATCACCGTGAAATAGCCCGAAAACCAATTGACATGTGCCGTCCAGGTTGCCGCACTGCCTGTAAAGCCATGGAGCAGCAAGAGCGGATCGCCATGACCCCGCAAGGTGACATTATAGTTGACGCCGTTGATTTTCATGCGTCGCGCACAGCCTCCATCACCAACGGACGGCGTACTTTGCCCGAAGCCGTCTGGGGTAATTCCGTCGCAAACACGATCTTGCGCGGCAATTTATACGCAGCGAGATGGGCGCGACTAAAACTGATCAGATCTGCTTCGCTGACGGTGCTGCCCTCACGCGGAATCACCATTGCCGCCACCCGTTGCCCCCATTCAGCATCAAGCACCCCGACCACACAGGCATCCGCAACGTCGTTATGACGGCGCAACACGGCTTCCACTTCCGCCGGATAGACATTTTCGCCCCCGCTGACGATCAAATCGCTACGTCGCTGCACTAACCACAGATCACCATCGGCATCCACATAGCCCAGATCCCCCGTCGCAAACCCTCGTGAGGAGTCTACGGCGGGGAAATCCAGATACCCCTGCATGACCGTTTCACCAAAAACGATGATCTCGCCAATCTCATCAACGGCGGCAACCTCACCCGATTCTGCCCACACCACCACGCGCACACCATCCAAGGGCTTGCCGACACTGCCCGGTTTGCGACAAGCATCTGGGGGCAGTATAGTCGCCACTTGCGAAGTCGCCTCAGTCAAGCCATAGGTTGGGGCGACTGGTAAACCCAATACACAGCATCGCTGGATCAACTCCGGCGTGGCTGCTGCCCCACCCAATAAAATCAGCCGTAAAGACGCCGGCGGTATCCAGCCCGCATCCAACAAGCGTACCAACTGAGTCGGTACTAGCGAGATCAAGGTCACGGCTTCACGCTCGATGATCTGGATCAGTTCCGACGCCTCTGGACGCGGCGCGGGCAGGACGACTCCCGCGCCCGCCAAACACGCACGCACGAGGATTGCCAGCCCGCCAACATGATACAGCGGCAGCGACAGCAACCAACGATCATCGGGCATATCGCCCAAACGCGACGCGGACGCCTGCGCATTGCTCAGCAAGTTACGGTAAGTGATCTGTGCGCCTTTTGGCTGACCGGTTGTCCCTGAGGTGAAAATAATCGCTTGCACATCATTGAGATCAAATTCTGTCTCCAGAGCCATTGCCAAATCCGAATCGCTGATCTCAAAATTGGGCAGTGCCCCCAACACCGAGTCGGGCGTTGGGCTGATATTGATCACCCGCGTGGACTCGCCCGCCAGCGCCGCCCGCTCAGCATGGGGCTGATCACACAACAACACTTTACAGCCGACGCTTTCGACCTGATATGCCAGTTCTTCGGCGGTCAGGCGCGTATTCAAAGGTACCAATATAGCGCTCAACTTCATCAAGGCATGAATGATTTCGATAGCACGGTGGGGATTATCCAGCAGCACAGCGACTCTATCCCCCCTGCCAATGCCTAATCCTGCCAAACGCAACGCCAAACCCGCCGCGATCTTGTTCAAGCGGGCATAATCATAAATGCGAAAAAACGGATCAAGATGCCCATAGTAGGAGAGCAGCAACGCGGGTTTGGAGCCATACACCCGCGCTGCCTCCGCTAACCAATCACGCATGACTCATGGACGCCATGGATAACGCCGAAAGTTAGGGGCACGCTTTTGCACATAGGCATTACGCCCTTCTTGACCTTCTTCACTCATGTAATAGAGCATTGTGGCGTCACCCGCCAAGACTTGTAAGCCCGTTTGCCCATCAAGATCCGCATTAAAGCTGGCTTTCAAGAAACGGATCGAGATCGGGCTTTTTTCAAGGATTTCTTGCGCCCACTGGATACCCTCCGCCTCCAAGCGTTCGACGGGCACAACGGTATTCACCAACCCCATATCGAGCGCTTCTTGCGCGCCATATTGACGGCATAAATACCAAATTTCGCGCGCCTTCTTCTGCCCGATGATCGACGCCAAATAGCTGGCACCATACCCGCCGTCAAAGCTACCGACTTTCGGACCGGTCTGTCCAAAAACGGCGTTATCCGCTGCAATCGTTAAATCGCAAATCACATGGAGTACATGCCCACCGCCGATGGCATAGCCCGCCACTAGTGCGATCACCGGCTTGGGCATGGTGCGGATAATGCGCTGAAGTTCCAAAACATTCAGGCGCTCCACCCCATCATCGCCCTTATACCCCGCATCCCCGCGAATCTTCTGATCGCCACCGGAGCAAAAAGCATACTTGCCATCCTTGGGGCTGGGACCGTTGCCGGTCAACAACACGACCCCAATGCTGCTATCACGCCACGCATCCTTAAACGCCTCAATCATCTCATCAATGGTGGCGGGGCGAAAAGCGTTGCGCACTTCGGGACGGTTGAAAGCGATTCGGGCGATGCCGTCCGCTTTGTGATAGGTGATATCCTCATACGGCTTCACTTGTTGCCATTGGAGGGTGTTTTCCATGACCATATTCTCAGTTTCCTCAGTCTGTTTTTTCATTCATCATCAGTAATTGTGATTTTACGAGCCGCACGACCTCGCGACGGACTTCCTCATCCGCGTGACCGTTCGACTGAATTTCTATCAAGCTCGCCTTGCGCCCCACGGCAATCTGGCTGATCGCCTCGCGAAAAGCCCCACGATCTGTAATGTGAAGATAGTCCATCTCATAAAGTGCCGCCACATGCCGAAAATCCAACCCATGCGGCATGATGAACAAATCGGTGAAGGTCGGCTCATAGCCTTGAATCGGCAAGCGTTCAAAAATCGCCCCACCATCATTGTTGACAACGATCACGGTCACATTCCCGATATGCTGATCTTTCAGCGCAAACAAGCCATTCATGTCGTGATACAGCGTGATATCCCCCACTAGCATCACTACGGGCTGATCTGGATGAGCAACCGCAATGCCCAATGCCGTCGAAACATTGCCATCAATGCCACTCGCCCCGCGATTAGCGTAGAGGTGCAAGGCAGAAGCGCGCGGCTGCCCAAATTGATCGACATGGCGCACCGCCAAACTATTGCCCGTGAACAAATGGGTACCCGCGGGCAATTGGGCGATTAAATCGCGAATATACGCCGCATCAAAGGTCAATTCATCCAGCGCGCGATTCACACTATGCCATGTGCTGCGTTCCAATTGGGCGATCTGTTCCCGCCACCCACTCTCAACGCGCACAGGGATGCTTTCGCTCACGAGTTCACACAAAAGCACAGGATCAGCATGGATAAAATGCGTCGTTTGGTGTAAATCATCCGACCACACCCCATCAGTGCTGACCTGTACATAAGCGACTGGTTGCGCCTTCTCTAAATATTCATTCAACCATTTGGACGTAGGGACATCCCCAAAGCGAATGACGACTTTGGGCGATGGCAGAGTCGTCACCGCCAAAAAGGTCTCATAACCGCCGATAGTGATATGACTGACATGAGTACCATAGCGCACCCCCGATGACGGTTCCGCAAAAACTGGGTATCCGATACGCGCTCCAAGACTGGAGACCGCTTGGGCAAAGGTCCCACTTGGGCAGCGTGTACCACACACGATGATGCCTTGTTCGTGGGTTGCGATCAAGATGCTAAGCATCTGAACCGTCTCGACTGACGGGTGAAGGTGGGCGGATGCAAAACGGGTGAAGGCTACCCCTATGTCACGATTAGACACATCAAACCCAACCGTGTTGTCGGCAGGCACTAGCGTCGGTTCCAAAGGTTTGCGGAACGGGAAATTGAGGTGTACCACCCCTTTTGCGCCTTGCCCTGCCCCACCTGCCACACGGAACGCCCGTGCCGCCATCGTGCGCAAGCTGCGCACCAGCATCGGCGCTGGGTCGCCTTCAGGCATAGCGACATCCACCGACCACAGTGCATACTCCCCATAAATCTTGGGCTGATCAATCGTCTGGTTGGCACCGCTGTAACGCAGTTCGGGCGGGCGATCCCCTGTCAAAATCAATAACGGGATGCGCGCCGCCGACGCTTCGATCACGGCTGGGTAAAAATTAGCGACTGCCGACCCCGATGTACAGACCATCGCCACCGGTGTCTCGGTTGCCATCGCTAAGCCTAGGGCAAAAAAAGCAGCGCTCCGCTCATCCAAATGACGATAGACCTTAATCTGCGGATGCTCCGCAAACGCGACCGTCAAAGGCGTAGATCGTGACCCCGGCGCGATGCACACCGCCCGCAATCCAGAACGCGCCAATTCATCGACCACAACCTCTGCCCACAGAAAATTACGATTAGGTGCGGACATGAGCAGCGACCTCCGCAATGAGTTTGGGCTGTGCGCCCAACGCATCCAGCATGGGCTTAAATTTCAGCGCTGTCTCTTCCCACTCTCGTAAGGGTTGCGATTCAGCGACAATACCTGCGCCCGCGTACAACCACACCCGCTCGTTCTGGCTGACCGCTGACCGAATCGCAACCGCAAAAGTACCATCTAATTGGCTATCGATCCAGCCGATAGGCGCGGCATACCAACCGCGCGGGACTGGCTCGGCATGGCGGATAAAGTCGAGAGCGCCCGCTTGCGGCATTCCACCCAATGCCGGCGTGGGATGTAAGGTTTCTAGCAATGGCAAAACGCCATTTGCCGCTTTCAGCCGCCCTTGCACTGGGGTGAACAAATGCTGAATATTGCGCAACTGCAACGTCCCCGGCTGCGCAGGGATAGCCAATGCCGTCGTCAATGGGGTGAGCCGCTCACGGATGCCATCCACCACCAACTGATGCTCATAGCGTTCCTTGGGGTCTGCCAGCAGTCGTGCCGTCAAAGCTTCGTCGTCCGTCGTCGTCGCACCGCGCTTGATCGACCCCGCCAAAGCCATCGTGCGAAGCTCTTGCCCCTGAACCGCTACCAGCAATTCTGGCGTTGCACCAAAAAATGCCAAATAGGGCACAGGTTCAAACAAGAAGCGATAGCTGTCCGCATAAGCCTCGTTCAAAAAGTCGAGCGCCCTATCCACATCGACGCGCTCCTCAAAACGGAGTTCACACACCCGCGCAAGGACAACTTTTTTCAATATGCCCGTCTGCATCTGATGCACAGCGCTATGGATCATCGTCGTCCACTGCTCGAACGACATCGGGTAATCGACCTGCGTTGGATGGGCACTCGGCTGGCGGGAATACGACAATCCTTGGAGCGCTGTGCATTGTTCCACCAGTGCTGCCTGCAACGCCGTTTCGTCGGCTATTTCATCCTCGCCCAACTGGATGTTCAACGTCAACCATTGTTCTCCGTCATGGCTGACCAATTGAAAATGAGGCAAGATGAAATAAGCAGGAGCGAATTGTGCCCATGTTCGCTCGGTGATGAAATCCGGTTGAAACGAAAATCCGCCGAACAAACGCGGTTGTGCCATCACAGCGCCGCCGTCCAAGACTTGCACACCATCAAACAAAGCGGTGGCTTTCTCGCGCACAATCTCAAAACGACGTTCGCCCCATGCCGTGATCTCGGCAGTGATGCCAATGCCAACCAGCGTCACCTCGTTATCACGCCAATAAAACCGTTCTCGCCCGCGTGCCGAGGCGAGAAACGCTTCCGGCGAGACATTATTAGGGCAACGACAACTGACACTGACAAGTCGTGCGGCGCTCATAAGGGTTCCTCATAGCCGACGCTTTTCAACAGCAAGGGCAGCATACTCTGCAAAATGTGTTCCGAGTCAGGTTCGCCGGTATACACCCAGCGGATCACAATCCCATAGATCGCCCCCATCCACGCATACGAGACGATCTCCGTATCGACCGGGACGATCTCCCCAACTTGGATCGCCTCATCGAGATACTTCTTGATCAACAAGGCAAAACGATCATTGACCTCAAGGCGTTTTTTCTCAAACAGCGTCCCTAAGCCGACCGCCTGTACCAGCAGGATTTTCGCCGGACGGCGGTAGCGTCCAAAGGTATCAAGGCAAGCTTGTAAGGCGGCTTGTACCCGCTTCATGCCTTCTGCCTCGCCTTCGACCGCTTCGACCACGCGCCGCTCCAGCAAATCCGCAAATTGATCCACCAGCGCCAAGAAGAGGCGTTCTTTGTTGGGGAAATGGAAATAAATCGAGCCTTTGGACGTAGCCGAAGCTTCGACGATCTCGTCCATACGAGTATCGTGATAGCCCTTTGTAGAGAAGATATTGAGCGCCGCATCCATGATGCGGTCGCGGGTGGGTTCTGCTTTAGACATGAGATTTTGCCACTTTCACTCGCTGACCAAACGATAGACCGACTGGTCAGTCTATAGTATAGCAAAGTTCAAGGTGGAGGGAGCAGGCTTCTTAACAAATTTTCATGTGGGCAAAGTTCTGTGGGGATATTGGCAATCCCCTCCACTAGACTGTCCGATAACGTCCACAAAGTTTATAATGCCATTACTTTTATACCCATCAATTGGAGAACGGGTAAGCCAATGACCAACACCATTCAACCCGATGAACTCAATTCTATAGCTTTTGCAGATCATGGAAAACCGTTCGACGTGTTGGGGGTACACCCTATCGATGCCGACCATTCCCTCATCCGCACTATTCAGCCTCACGCTGCCGCCATCACTTTGCACTTAGAAAGTACAGGCGAAGCCATCGTTATGGAAAAAATTCATGGGGCGGGGGTGTTTCAAGCCGTCGTCCTCTCTGCCAGTGCCTTGCCCCGTTATCACTTTGATATCACGACCCACGATGAACAGCATCTCCAAAGCGAAGACGCCTATAACGAAGCCCTATTTCCAGCAACCATCACCGATTTTGACATCTACCTCCTGAAGCAAGGGCACCACTATCAAAGTTATGAAAAACTTGGGGCGCATCTGCGCGAGGTAGAGGGAATACACGGGGTAAATTTCGCGGTCTGGGCACCAAATGCCAAGCGTGTCAGCGTCGTGGGGGATTTTAACAATTGGGATGCGCGCTTTCATATGATGCGCCGGCATGGGGATAGTGGCATTTGGGAAATCTTCATTCCGGGGATCGATCAGGGTACCATCTACCGTTATTCTATCCGCTCGCAACACGCGGGTTATCAAGCTGATAAATCCGACCCGTATGCTTTCTATGCCGAAAAACGCCCTCAAAATGCCTCCATTGTTTACGATATCACCCAACACCAATGGGGAGATAACGACTGGATGACGACCCGCGCCGCGACCGATTGGCTGGCGCAACCGATGGCGATCTATGAACTCCACGCTGGTTCTTGGCAATATGACGACAATGGGCAATGGTTGAACTACCGAGATTTGGCGCATCGCTTGGTCGCCTATATAAAGAATCTCGGCTATACCCACATTGAACTCATGCCCATCGCCGAACACCCGTTTGATGGCTCATGGGGGTATCAAGTCACGGGGTATTTCGCCCCCACCAGTCGTTATGGCACCCCCAGTGATTTCATGTATTTTGTCGATCACTGTCACCAAAATGGCATCGGCGTGATCATCGATTGGGTGCCAGCCCACTTCCCGAAAGATGGCTACGCCCTCAGCTATTTCGACGGCACCCACCTCTATTCTCATGCCGACCCGCGTCAAGGCGAACACCCCGATTGGGGCACCTATATCTTCAATTACGGACGCAATGAAGTACGCAACTTCTTGCTATCCAATGCCTTATTCTGGCTACATTACTATCATATCGATGGGTTGCGAGTCGATGCCGTCGCTTCGATGATCTATCTCGATTACTCGCGTGAAGCCGGGCAGTGGATTCCCAATAAGTATGGCACCAATCAGAACCTCGATGCCATCGACTTTATGCGCGAATTTAACACCCTCGTCCATCGCGATTATCCGGGCGCGATCACGATTGCCGAGGAATCAACGTCGTGGGCGATGGTCTCCCGTCCCACCTATATCGGTGGATTGGGCTTTACCTTCAAATGGAACATGGGCTGGATGCACGACACCCTAAAGTATTTCGGTCTCAACCCGATCTTCCGGCGTTATCAACATAATCTGATCACCTTTGCGCTCATTTACGCCTTCACCGAAAACTTCGTCCTCTCCCTGTCTCATGATGAAGTTGTCCATCTAAAAGGATCGCTCCTCACCAAAATGGCGGGCGATTGGTGGCAGAAATTCGCCTCTTTGCGCTTGTTGTTCGGGGTGCAATACGGTATGCCGGGTAAAAAGCTCAACTTCATGGGGCAGGAATTCGGACAATGGGCAGAATGGGGTGAAGCGAAGCAACTTGATTGGTATTTGACCGCCCTGCCCACGCACAGCGGCGTGCAACGCTGGATGAGCGATCTCAATCGCACCTATCGCGAACAACCCTCATTGTATGAACAAGATTTTGTCTCGGAAGGCTTCGAGTGGATTGAACCCAACGATGTCGAGCAAAATGTCTACGCATGGATACGCTATGCCAAAGACAAATCCGATTATGTCGTCATCTTGGCAAATTGCACACCCGTACCCCGCATGTATTATCGTATTGGCGTCCCCAATGCCGGCACCTATGACGAAATCCTAAACAGCGATGGCAATGTCTATGGTGGGGGTAATATTGGCAACGGGGGTAGCGCGCAAACTGAGGCGATCCCTTGGCACCGCTTCCAGCAAAGCCTTAGCCTAACCTTGCCCCCCTTGGGCATCGTCATCCTCAAGCCGAAAAAAGAGAATACGCTCTCGTCGTAATCGTTCCGTGGCAGGGGCACAGATCTCGATCCATCCCCCTGCCACTACAAGGATTGCCCTAGAGTATAAACTTGTGGCAAGAATGTTTTCGTGCGATAGAATAGACCCATCCTATAAGATTTTCTTTTGCGGAAATTTTTCATGACTTCCAACAATAAAGCGCCCCATGCTCGGCGTTATTTTGCCGCCCTTAAAGCCCATACTTTCCTCGTTCGCTTGGGGGTGCTGGCGTTTTTTGTAGGCGGTTTGATGTCCTTGTCTAACGTCAATATCGGTGCTATCGGTCAAGGCTTAGCACTAGCGCTCGTGGGTGTCGGCGTCTATATCTCCTTTCGGGTTCTCAATTTCCCTGATCTGTCGGTGGATGGCTCCTTCCCAATTGGCGGTGCCGTCGCCGCTGCCTTGATCGCTGGGGGTACGCCTGCAGAAGGAACGTTACCTGCTGCGCTGATCGCCGGCGCGTTGGTCGGGCTAACGACGGCGCTCATCCATATCACTTTCAAAATCGAAGGCTTGCTCGCCAGCATCATCGTGATGACGGGTGCCTACACGTTCACCCTGCGCATCATGGGCACCAGCAACATCCCGCTCCTCAATGTCCGCACCATCCTCACCCCTTACGAAGCCCCCATGCGCGAATTTGTGACCGCCACGTTTGGCGACGCCCTACGCCGACAAGCGAATAATCTCGTCGAGATCCTCATTTTTGGCGTTGTCGTCGCCATCGTGCTGGTGGTACTCAATGCCTTTATGCACACCGAGATCGGTCTCGCACTACGCGCATCGGGCAAAAATAGCCAAATGGTGCGTGCCGTCGGCATCCATGACCGGATGATGATCATCCTCGGCTTGATGCTTTCTAACGGGTTAGCGGCGCTGGCGGGCGCGCTTACGGTACAACAATTGGGGTTTGCCGATGTCCAGATGGGCGTCGGCATCATCGTGCGCGGTCTGGCAGCCGTCATGATCGGCGAAGTATTGTTGCGTCCTAAAAATATCGGACAGGCTTTATGGTCTGCCGTCTTTGGCATGATCATCTTTGAGGTGGCACGCGCTTGGGTGTTTTCGGCATTAAACCTCAATGCTACTGATGTCCGTCTGGTCAGCGCTCTGGTCGTCTTGCTTGCGCTCGCCGTGCCGAATGTCCTAAACCGTTTGCGCTTATGGCAAAGGAGCCGTGCCCATGCTGCACCTTGAGAACGTCCATGTTAACTTTAACACGGGTTCCGCGTCAGAAGTGCGCGCCCTTCGGGGGATCGATCTCACCGTCGCATCGACTGAATTCGTCACAGTGATCGGTGCCAATGGCGCGGGCAAATCGACCCTCTTTAATGTGATCGCCGGAACGGTGACGCCCGACAACGGGCAGATCACGCTGGATGAACAAACCATCACCCATGCGCCCGAATATCAGCGCGCCGCGCATATCGGACGAGTGTTTCAAAATCCCACCAGCGGCACTTGCGCAGGGCTGACGATCAGCGAAAATCTAGCCTTGGCGCTGCGACGCGGGAAGCGGCGCGGGTTACGTCCTGCGATTACGCGCGCCGACCGTGAACATTTTCGCGAACGCTTGCAGGCAATGAACATGGGGCTAGAAAGTCGACTCGACACCGATGTCGCCTTTTTAAGCGGAGGGCAACGGCAAGCACTCACGCTCCTTATGGCAACCCTCACCCAACCCAAACTCCTGCTTTTGGACGAACACACCGCAGCCCTTGACCCCAACGCTGCCGCCCAAGTCTTGGAACTTACCGTGCGCATCGCCCGTGAAGCCCAATTGACCGTCATCATGATCACGCACAGTATGCAGCAAGCCGTCGAAATCGGTACCTGCGTGGTGATGATGAATCGAGGTAAAATCTTATTTCAGACATCCGGTCAAGAACGTGACCAACTGACGGTTGAGGACTTGATCGCACGTTTCCGCGCCTTGCGCTCAGCGGACGATGAGCTTTCGGATCGCACGTTGTTAGCATAGGCACACTATTTTTATGCGGGTGTCCACGATAGACATCTATCGATAATTTTAAGGAGCTATAGCTATGGTTCGCAAATTGATTTTAACGTTCGCACTTTTCTTGATCGCCCTACCATTAAGCATGACCGCCGCCCAAGACAGTGAGTTGCCCGTCATCGGTATCATGCAATTCGTGTCGCATCCCGCCTTGAACGCGGGGCGCGATGGTGCCGTTGAAGTCCTCAATGCGGCAGGGTATGTGGACGGCGAAACCGCCACCTTCCTATTTGGCAATGGCGAGGGGGACATGCCGACACTCGCTACCATCGCCCAAAGCTTTATCGACGAGGGTGCCGACTTGATCATCGCCGTCAGCACACCCGCCCTGCAAGCGGCATATAACGCCACCATCGACATCGAAGCGCCGCCCATCATCTTTAATGTCGTCACTAGCCCCTATGTTGCGGGTGTGGCGCAAAGTGCCTGCATCAAACCAGCGTGGATCACCGGATCGCAAGCGCTGGCTCCCTATGCCGATACTGTGCCCCTCATTTTCGAAATCGTCCCCGACGCCGATACTGTTGGCTATATCTATAACTCGGCAGAAGCCAATTCGGTTGCCAACACCAATATCATCACCCCGATCATGGAAGAACTCGGCTTGACGATGGAGGTACAGACCATTGCCAACTCTTCAGAAATCACCACCGCTGCCGAAGCGTTGGTCGCACGCGGGATTGATGTCTTCTATGTGGCGACCGATAGCACGGTCGTCGCTGGCTTAGAGGGCTTGATCCAAGTCGCCAATGAAAACGAAATCCCTGTGATCGCCAGTGACCCATCCAGCGCGGGGCGTGGTGCTGTCTTGGCACAAGGTTTGGACTATATGCAAGAAGGACGGGACGCGGGTCGGATAGCAGTGGCGTACCTAAGCGGCGAACTCGATATCGCGCGCACCAGTATCAGCGTCCAAAAGACGAACGTACTGGCGATTAATCTGGACGCGGCAGAACTGCAAGGCGTGACCATCGCCGAAGAATTACTGGCACGGGCTGGCATCGTCATTAGCGGCGGCGAACAAACCATCACTGAAGCGCCCGTTATGTCCGCAGAAGACATCGCAGCAGCAGATACAGCCTTCCTCGAAGGCTTGGCTTGCACCGATGAGATCATCGCCGAACAGCAAGCGGCTTTGGATAGCAGCGGCGGCTAAAACCAGTCTAACCATTTAGAAGAGAGGATTCCAAAAGTGGAGTCCTCTCTTTCATTTTCCGGCAGCGTACAATACTTCACCCAACACGCGCCCAGCACCATGCAAAATATCATCTTCTAGCATCGCAAAACACAGCCGCATAGTGCGGTCATGGGGCGGTGTCACATAACTGGCACGACCGGGGAACACGTCGAGTCCGCGCGCATGTGCCAACCGCAATACATTCATCAACGTCACGTCTTGGGGGAGGGTCGCCCACACAAAAAAACCGCCATTGGGCACAGACCACCCCAACCAATCCGGCGCGAACTCCGTCAATGCCTCGATAAAAATAGCGTGTTTACGTCGGTACAAGGCACGCACCCGCGCCACTTGTTCTTCAAACGGCGCATTCCGCATAAACTCAGCGACAATTTCCGCCGCCAAACGACTGGATGAGGCATCCGACTTAAAACGGATAAAGGCATTGTTTTGTGCCGTCGTCGCCCAAATCCAGCCAAAACGCAAGGATGGCATCAACACTTTCGACAATGACCCCACAGTGATCACCCTACCCTGTCCTTCGTCATAGGCTTTCAAAGGCGGCGGCGGCGGGGCTTCATAATATAAGGTTTGGTAGGTCATGTCTTCCAAAATATGGAAATTCAACGTTTCTGCCATCTGCACCAGTTCGGCACGATGCGCCGCCGAAGACGTGATTCCGGTCGGATTTTGAAACGAGGGGATCGTATACACGAGTTTAACTCGTCCCGCATGTGCCATTATGACCTCGCGCAGACGCTCCAAATCAAGCCCGCCATCGATCATCGGCACCCCGACCACCTCGCAGTGCGACATCCGCAGTAAGTCAACTGCAAAGAAAAAGGTCGGGTCTTCGACGATCACCACATCTCCCGGTTGAGTCAACGTGCGGCACACCATATCAATCGCAGTTAACGCCCCCGTCGTCAGGATAAGGTTTTCCATCCGACATGGGACATTCAAGGCGGTACTCAAAAACGCAGCGATACCCTGACGCGCCTCTTCATGTCCATGCAAACTGCCGCCATATTGAAACCCTTTACCAGAGGCGATCACTGCCGCCGCAATTTGGCTTAAGTGTTCCAAAGGTGCAATTTCCGACGTGGGATAGCCAGTCTTTAAGTCATATACAAGCGTCATAAATTTTCACCCATAGGGATGTTTATGTTCTTCCGATAAAAACACAGGATAGCGCAATCTCACTTCGGTGAAAAGAACCACCGCACCAACCAGCAGCAAGCGTTATAATCATCATTATGAAATTTCTACATGGCGAAAGGCACGATAGGCTTATGGGTGATTTTATCCGGTTTCTAGCGTCAAACCCTTGCTCCATCGATTTCAAACTGATCGTTGAACTCCTGAACAACAACGGCGCGGCATTTTCGATCTTGGCAGATGTTTCCGACCCAAACATTGGAGAACTGCTCCATGACACCGATATCCTAGCTGAAATTGAGATCAACGCCGATGGCGATGAGATCTTTGAAGAGGACATCAGCGATCTGATGGAGATTTTAGACGAGACGGCATTTCCCCAAAAAGAAGCGATCATGGAGCGCCTCAACAGCGCTCAAATTATGGTTGCCATACAACTCACCGAAGCCGGACATGAAGCCTATGACCTCATTGATCCGTTGTGGGACGCCCTGTTGGGGCGCTGTGCCGGGATATTGCAAGTCGATGACGAAGGCTTCTATGACCAAAATGGCGAACTTCTTGTCTTCGAGTAAGTTTGGCAATCTGGAAATGCTGAGTATAATGTCTACCTATAAACCCACGCTCACAGTAAGGGGTTCCACCATGCGCAGATTTACCTTGTTCACGTTGTCATTTATGTTAGTTCTTGGTTTCGTTTTGCCCGCCTTTGCTCAAGATCAAGTCGGGTCTGTTAACACGGGCAGCCTCAATGTCCGCACTGGTCCGGGACTAGGTTTTGGCTCGGTTGCCACCCTACCCTTTGGTTTTGGCGTGCAATTAGTCGCGCGCAATACCGAAGGCAATTGGGTTCTCGTTCAGCTTACAAATGGTGTCAATGGATGGGTCAACAAAAACTTCCTGTTCACACAATTCGACATCAACAGTTTGCCAATCAGTGATGCCGCTGTGCCCGCAACCGTGACGCCAACCGCAACGGTCACGGGGGCACTCAACCTCAACCTGCGCAATGGTCCTAGCACCGACAATGCCATTGTCGCCACCATTCCCTTGAATGAGCGCGTGGTCTTGCTTGGACGCAACTACAATTCTACTTGGGCACAAGTACGTCGCTCGGATGGCACCGTCGGTTGGGCACAAGCTACTGCATTGACGGCGACGGTTCCGGTACGCGGTTTGGCGTTGGCGGATGGCAGCGTGTTTGTGCCTTTCGCGCCTAGCTTCCCCGGCGAAAACACGACCGGTTCCAACCCGACGCCGCGCACCACCTATGTCATTGCCCCCGGTGACACGCTGTCCACGATTGCGGAACGCTTTGGGATCAATCTGTACACGCTCGCCGCCGTGAATAATATCTATAACTATGACCTGATCTATTTCGGTCAACAGATCATTATTCCCGGTTAAAAGAGCGCTCGCACCCTACCAACCGTCGATCTATCACCACTATTCGGCAAAGAGTGGCGCGTTTGCAGAAACCGTTATACATTATTTTCAAGTGTCTCGTACAGCAGAAAGCTCAAGCACATGGTTCCAGTCTCAGTTACTCGCAAATTTGTGTCGTTAAGCCTATTGGTCCTCTTGATCTTGTCAATGGCAGTGGCAGCGTTTCCTGCTGCGGCAGCAGATTGTGCTGCGGGCACCACCGTTCATCAAGTTCGTTGGAATGACACCCTCGAGCAAATTTCACGCACCTATGGCGTTGATATTGTCACCCTGCGCGATTTGAACGGCATTTCCAACATCAATTTAATTTTCTGGGGTACCACGCTGTGCATCGGCACGCCCGAAGTGGCACCGCCAGCTGTTCCCCCGGCGATTGAATATCAAGTGCGTTATGGCGATACCTTGTCGCAAATCGCCTATGCCTTCGGTCAAAGCGTGAGCGCGATTGCCAGCGCCAACGGCATCGCCAATGTCAACTACATCTTGACGGGCGAAACCCTGATCGTCCCCTAAGCGCCGCTCAGATACAGACTAACTCAACAGAAAAGGGATGTCGTAAACAACGACATCCCTTTTCTATTGCACCATGGCTGTCACGATCACGAGAATAAGCGCATCCGCACTTCTCGCAAAATTTCCGTAGCCTCGTTTTCGTCCATTGCCGCCCCGCCCCCCTGAACCATCGCGGCTTGACCACCCCCGCGCAGCTCTTTTCGATCCGCCGACAGACTCTTAAAAATTCGATTGAGGTCGAAAGGCAAGGTCGCGCTGCGTGCCAAAACAAATTGACTTCGTTCGCCATACGCTGCCAGCAGCACAACAACCTCTGCTTGTTCGATAAGCAACATCGCCAATGTCTTTAAAGCGCTCAAGTCGCGATCTGCAAACGTCTTGACGATGATGCGGATACCCCCCTCCTCAACTGTGCTTCCTTGTTGCAGGAGCGTGCTTTCGTGCAGCAGGAGTGTGTGTTGTGCTGATTTTAGATCGCGCTGCAAGGTTTTGGCTTCCTCACGCAAGCGTTCTATTGCGGCGGGAAGATCGTCCGCTGCACACGTCAATTCTGCCGTCAAGCCATTGATGATCTGATTCTTGTGCCGATAATCTGCTAAAGCGCGTCCACCACACCGAAACTCCACCCGCAACTTTTCTCCACGTTTTTCCACCCGCACAATTTTGATCAGACCGATCTCCCCAGTATGTGCGACGTGGGTACCCCCGCAAGCGGTTTTATCAAACTCACCGATCGCGACGACGCGCAACCCGTCGGTCACCAACATTTCGGGCACCCGACGCATCCGAATTCCTTCGACAGCATCTGGGGCGATAATGCGTGTGGTGACTGCAAGATTATCAAAAACGACTTGATTGGCAAGGGTTTCGACAGCATCGATCGAAAGCTCGCTGAGTCGGGATTGATCGAGATCAATCGTGACTGTCTCCAAACTTAAATGAAAACCGACCGTCTGCGCATCGGCAATCTGAACAAACGCCTGTGACAAAATATGCTGCCCAGTATGATGCTGCATCAGACCAAAACGACGATCCCAGTCGATACGGCAGATCGCTTCGGTAGCAATTGGCAACGGCGCTTCTAAGATGTGCAAAATGACATTATCCGGCTTGCGCGCGATCACATCAATTACCCGAATCCCATTAATTTCACCGATATCATGGGGTTGCCCGCCACCCGTCGGATAAAAATAGGTTTTGTCGAGGATGATGGCATCTTTTCCATCTAACTGAAGTGATTCAAGGATCACCGCAGAAAATTCAGTGGTATAAGAATCGTTGTAGTAAGCTCTCATAAAAAACACCATCCTCAATGTTGCGTAGTATCGAGAAGATAAGATAATAAAGTGAAATCATGACCATCAAAAGGGGCGATTCAAAGAGATGACCTTACGTAAAGTAGTCCTATTGATCCTGATACTGGCATTTGCCTTGCCGGGTATCACCCAAGCACAAAGTGAAAACTTAAGCCAAGCGGAAATCAGTCGTATCTCCAACAGTGTCGTCTTGATCTACAGCCTTGACAGGAGCGGAGACGTAGAAAGTAGCGGCTCTGGCACCATCATGACCCCCAATGGGCAAATTTACACCAATCGGCATGTCGTCGAAAACGGGGAAGATTTCGCCATCTTGGTTATTGAGGATATTGCCGAACAACCCGTCCTCCGTTATTTTGCGACCCCGATCCTCATTGATGATAATCTTGATTTTGCTATCCTCCAGATTGATCGCGATGCCGAGGGACGCCGTATTGATTCCAATACGCTGAACTTACCGGTCATCACAATGTCTAGCGCGCCGCCCAGCATCGGCGACCGCATCTTTGTTTTCGGCTTTCCCGGCATTGGGGATGGTTTTCTCGTCTTGACCAGTGGCTCAATCACCACCATTCAAAACGACACCCTCAATGGCGAACGCATCCCCTTCTTGTATCAAACCGATGCCCAAATCTCACCGGGTAACAGCGGCGGTTTGGCGGTCAACAGCAGTGGCAACATGATCGGCATCCCTACTCAGGTCAATTCGGAAGAGCGGACACTAGGTCGGTTAGGCGGTATTCTATCGGTGAGCGCTATTCGTTTTGTGCTTGATTCGCCCATCGCGTCTGCCCCCACCAATGAGCCGTTCTTGCGCGCGACGCAACCCCCTTCCAATAATGCTGGTGACGCCGAAATTACTATCGCCATCAACGATGTGGAACAAAATGTCGAACAAGACGGCACCGTCGGGATGATCGTCCATACCAACATCAACGCCATAGGCTATCGGGGAGCCACATTGCGCATCGCCATCTTTGCGTTTTGGGAAGATGGCAGCCCCATCATCGCCAATTCCAGAGCCGCTAACAGCAATCGCACCGACGAAGGACAATTAACGTCACAACAATTAGTGACGCCCGGCTTCGACAACACGATCTATGACGATCTCTGGTTTTTTATCCCCTATTCGCTCTTCCCAGATGGCGAAACCGGAACGGCATCGGCATATGTTGAAGCCCAAATCGGCGTTGATGGCGAAACATTTACGGCATTTAGCAACCTATCCTCATTCTTATATACCTTCTCCGACCAACAGCTCATCGTCAGCATTAGCCGTATTGAACACAATACGACTGAGGATGGTGAGTCCGGCATGAAGGTCTATGGGTATATCAACATCATCGGCTATCGGTCTATTCCCGTTCGAGTAGCCTTGTTCCTATATTGGGAAAGCGGCGAACCGATTGATGGTTCAGAAGCGCCGACCGACTTTCAAACAAGCGATGGGGCGCTCACCGTCCAAGATGTGGTGACCCCCTCATTTGATAATTCGGAGTGGGAAGAATTTTGGTTCTTCGTGCCTTACGCCTATTTCCCCACTGGTTTGACAGGTGCCTTAGACGCCTATGCTCAGTTAGAAATCGGGGTTGATGGTGAAACCTTTAACTCGTGGAGCTTGACCGAGCTGTTCACGTTAAATTACTAGTCGTAGCACCCATCAGGGGCACATTCGTTGATGTGCCCCTGATGTATTTTGTGATCTTAGCGCTACAGTACCATAAATTCGTTGGTGGCACGCTTATCCTTCAGCAGGCTGACCGCAGCTTGTTGGGCTGATGAACGCGGATCGACATCCGTCGCAATTTGACCATCCACTAGCGTGATCAAGCGATCCATCTGCGATGCCACTTCAATATTGTGCGTCACTATCAATATCGTTGTTTGGGTCGTTTGTTGAATTTGACGCAACATTTTCATCACCATGTTGCTCGCTTCCGAATCCAGATTGCCGGTCGGTTCATCGCATAGCAACAAAGGCGGCTCATTCACCAGCGCTCGCGCAATGGCAACGCGCTGTTGTTGCCCGCCCGAAAGTTGGGAAGGTCGATGATGCAACCGATCCCCCAAACCCAACATGCCCAACAATTCTTTGGCGCGACGTTGGGGATTTGTGCGCCGTTTTTGCGCAAATTGCCCCGGCAAGGCGACATTTTCCAAAGCTGTGAGCGTCGGAATGAGGTTGAAAAACTGGAATACGAAGCCAATTTTCTCATTCCGAATCTCGGTCAGTCGGGATTCATTCATATGGGTGATATCCACGCCATCAATGTAAATTTTGCCCGACGTTGGCGAATCCAAGCCGCCAATCAAACCAAGAAGCGTCGATTTACCACTCCCCGAAGGACCGACGATCCCCAAGAACTCACCACGTTTCACCGTCAACGTGACATCCCGCAAGGCGTGAACGGAAACCTCACCCATTTTGAGTTTCTTTTGCAGGTGTTCGGCTCGCAACACAACATCATCAGCGACAGGTTGTTCTGCAATCTGCGCCGCATCTCGCGCAATAGCCATCTCGCGCACCCCTTCGCAACTCATCCATTTTTCAAGTGTGCTTTATCGCCCTAGTTCTAGGACGACGTCGGAACAATATTAAACCCAAAACCTCATAACATCCTCAGATCGCCCAAAAAGTAGGGCAAGCGTTGGGGGAGCATCAGCTAGGATGCGCTCGAATTATGCTACACTAAACCTATGTTACCATCAAACAAGCCCTCTCAACGCCCGATCCAGACCCGTCGTCCGCCATCCCCCGCGCCGCGCGGAACGAAATTTGCCCCACGCCGCGCACGATCTTGGCAGTTTTATGCGTTAATCGCCGGCTTTTTAGCGGTGGGATTGTCGTTTGCGTTCGTCTTCGGCTTAGCGTTCTTATTATTGGCATCGCCCCCTCGCATTGCCGATAATGTCACAATAGCCAATGTGAGCATCGGCGGATTGACACAGGATGTTGCTGCCGCCACGCTTCGCCAAAATCTGCCTCCACAACAACTCACCCTGACTGACGGCGCGCGCCAGTGGCTTATCTCCCCTGCCGATATCGGCGTGACTATTGACTTGGAGGCAACGCTTCAGACCGCTGAAACCACCCTGACCAACACGAGCGTGCGCCCTACTTATCAGATCGACCTCGGCGCGGCACAAAATGGCTTTGTGCGTTTGTTATCCCAAGTGGATATCGCACCTCAAATCGGCGTACCCGGTCGCGCTGTAGAAATTCCGGTGATTTTGAATCGCCTGCGCTCGGATGTCAGCGCCGAGGTCGCCGATGGCGTTTTTGAACTCAACATGATCGACCTACCCCCATTGGCGCAACCCACCATCATCGCGATTGTCGAACCGGGGCAAGAACTTGCGCTCATCGCTCGGCAGTACGGCGTCACGGTGGAAGATATCCTCACGCTGAATAACATCACCAACCCTGATCTGATCTATCCGGGGCAGTCCTTGGTCATTCCGGGGACGGGAGTCTATGTTCCCAGCAATCCCCCGCCGCCGCCAACCAATATCGGTAAAGCCATTGTCGTCTCCACTGGTGATCAACGCATTTATGCGTATGAAAACGGCGTGTTGGTGCGCACTCACCTCACCTCAACAGGCTTGCCAGCGACGCCCACTCTGCTTGGGGACTACGCGGTTTATGTGAAATATCGAGCCACCGACATGTCGGGACCGGATTATTTCTTGCCGCAAGTGCCGTTCACTATGTATTTTTATCAAGGCTACGGCATTCATGGCACCTACTGGCACAACAGCTTCGGTCGCCCGATGAGTCACGGGTGTGTTAATCTACCAACCCCAGAAGCAGAATGGTTTTTCAATTTTGCCGAAGTAGGGACACCAGTCCGGGTCATTTAACCATTTGGAACGGCGCTCACAGTCGGCAAGCATTCTCATCATCCAAGCGCTCTGGGTTGCGGCGTATCAACAGAGTCGCCGTATGGTCCGAGCGCGCATCAATAACATACCCTTGCAACAACTTATGCAAATGAAAACCATTGCTCAGTTGCATCGTCAATGTCGGATCTATCAATTCTCCGTCGGCGACACGAGCGGCATACTGGGCAACCGAGTAACGCTGGCGGTAGGTATCATAGCCGGGCAGTAGCCCGGCAACTAATTCCCCACATATGCCTAATTTTTGCACAAGCGCGTGCCGGACAGCATATAAACGACTCCCGATCCCCATACGCCGGAAATCAGGGTGTACCCCTAAATCGATCCCATACAACCAGCTACCATCCGCTTCATGAGTCGATAACGAGCCTCTGCCGATGAAATCAAAATAATACAATGACGCATCCGAGTCAAAAAAATGATTCGTGCGTAGGGTTGTGGTTGCGCCCGCCACAACCCATTCGCCATGAACACGAACCAAAGCCGTGAGTTGTCCTTCGGCGAAGGCGCGTACTTGTTGTTGGTACATCGCCACCGTAAACAACTCTTCGGCGGTCAATCCTCCAAACAAAATCGTCTGAAGATGCGCGAGACGTTCAAAGTATTCAGGTTGCGTTTCGACAATACGAATATCTGTGAATGGGTCAAACTGCAAGAATAACCCTCCTAAATCAGTTCCGCTGTTATTTCACTGACCAAAACTTCCCGCTGCAATGCCGCCGACCTATAGCTCGCCTCCAAAATGACGGTGCGCGCTAAGCCCTGTGACCCGTCTTGTTGGCTAAAATTGTCACTGCGGATAACCTCAACAAAATCACGAATCACGCCAAAATGCCCATAACTTTCGGGATTTTTCGGGGAGATGGTAGCGGGTGCCCCTGCCACATCGGCAAAGAAGGTCAAGGTGTCCTTATCGGTGTAATTGACGACATCCAGAAGCGCGCCCCCTGTAGCGCCATACAAACGGACGCCAAAGTGATCGTTCAGTTCACGATACATCGCCCAACTGGCTTCCAGCGTCAAGGTACTGCCATCTTCCAAGCGCAAGAATGCCGTCGCAAAATCTTCGACATCCATTGGGCGGGCATTGTCTTTCACGGCATCTCCACGGCTCCCATAGCCACGTCCACCTAATTCAGAATAGGCAGCAGCAGTGACGGAAACAACCTTCGGTTCGCCGATGATGTGCATGACCATATCCAGCATATGCACACCCAAATCGATGAATGGACCACCCCCAGCACGTTCTTTTGAGGTAAACCATCCGCCCATGCCGGGGATGCCATCGCGCCGCAACCAAAAAGCTTTGGCGTGATAGATATGACCTAACGCCCCTGTTTCGACATGGGCACGCAACAACCGCACATCCCCACGCTGCCGATGATTAAACGCCACCATCAAGGTGCGATCCGCCGCCTGTGCCGCCAACACCATCGCTTGGGCTTCGGCAGCCGTGCGCGCAATTGGTTTTTCGCACATCACATGCTTGCCTTGCTCTAACGCCGCCACCGCCATCGGGGAATGCAAGTAATTAGGCGTAGCAATACTGATGATGTCCAGATCTTCGTGACCAAGCAGGTCATGATAATCTTCATAGGCAGCGGCAATCATGTATTTGCTGGCAATGCGTTCGCGCGCTTGGGCATATGGCTCCGAAATCGCAACCACTTCAACATTGGCTAAGCGTTGATAGGCGATCAGATGTTGCTCGCCTGCCCATCCTAAGCCAACGATCCCAACGCGCAGTTTCTTTTGCGACATCATGCCTTCACCACCCCAATGGTGATTAAAATGTTGGCATACAAGCGCTGATCACCCGTCGCAACGACCAACGCCACATCCTTATCCATGCACAATTCATAAAATGCAAAGCGATTGGCTGTGCGCAGGGTCAAGTAAGGCAACAAGCTCCGAAAATCCGCATAAATCTCCGGCTCTACGCCGCTATCGGTCGTCATCACATCTACCGATTCGATGGGGATCGCGCTGATCAGCGTTTCCAATACGTCACTGACCAACAATTTCCCCGGTGACAAGTTCAAATACACACGTTCCGCAGCCGGATGCGCCCGCGTATTGAAGGGGTAGTTGCCATCAGCAATCAAAACTTTGCCACCATGACCAGAACCACCCAAAACATGTAGAATTTGGGGATGAAGCAATTTTGAAGTTAACATCTCACAAGGTTCCTTTGGCTATCCAATAAAAAATTATCGATCACCAGACAAGTATAAGGGAGAGGCATTGGATCATAAAGACCATGTCGCACTACTCAAAAATGGTATTGAGGGATCAAATGGGGTTTGGGCAGATTTTGGCGCTGGAGACGGGGCGTTCACCTTAGCCTTAGCAGACCTGCTTGAAAGCCCGGGAGAAATTCATGTTCTCGATAAAAGCGCACATGCCCTTCAGGGAAATCAAACCGCTATGCGCCAACGGTTCCCGCACATGCCAGCCCAGTTTCAGGTCGCAGACTTCACCCAACCGCTTCAGTTACCGCCATTAGATGGCATCATCATGGCAAATTCGCTGCATTTTGTGCGTGATAAACAACCCGTCTTGCAGCAAATCATGAGCCTACTGAAGCCAGGTGGCAGATTCATTTTGGTGGAATACGAAAGCGATAGGGGCAATACTTGGGTGCCGTTTCCATTGTCGTATGGCACATGGCAGCCGATGGCAACCGCCGCCGGATTTGTGAATACCCGTCGTTTATTATTGCGTCCTAGCCGTTTTTTAGAGGGTATTTACAGCGCCCTCAGTTTCAAACCAACTTAATTCGTAACTACTTCGCCGATGCTGTTGGCAAATCAAAATAGGAGATGATCCGTAGGGGCGATCCGTAGGGGCGCAATGCCTTGCGCCTCCACAAAAAAGACACGCCGACCCTAGATAAAATCAATTCGCCAACAGCATCTTCGCCAATGTCACATTAAAAATGTGTTCTAATTTTTGACCAGATCAGCGCGCAAAAACGCGATTCTCTGTATAGGGACGACCAACGAGGCGTCGGTTTGTAGGCATAAATTCGCGGATGCGCCGTTGCGCGCCCCTACAATTGGGGTGTTTTTTAGAACGTGCATACA
>Ga0105044_10000678_pt1 | contig 42823 bp, 29 predicted proteins | sample MAT01_FD_78092 | JGI IMG/M metagenome (GOLD analysis project Ga0105044, IMG submission 78092) | Freshwater microbial communities from Lake Fryxell liftoff mats and glacier meltwater in Antarctica - MAT-01 | ecosystem: Environmental > Aquatic > Freshwater > Ice > Liftoff microbial mat | place...
AGCATCGCTGCAGTATCCAGGTTAAATGGAATGGGGCGGAGATCCGTGTTGTATGACGGTACAAGCGGCGAGGTATTGCTGGTCTGGCGCTGGCCTCTGCCGTAGAGCAACACTTCGATGATTTCATCTACCGGCGTGGCGTAAGCCATGGCCATTCGAACTGTTCTATCCGCGAAAAATGGCATGCGGCCCACCTCTTCAGGGCGCATGTTCAGCCCCATGTAAGCGTAGGCGTATTCCGGCACAAACTCGGAATCAAAGGCTTCGTTGAAATAGTCCAGCGCTCGGAGTTTCAGCAGCGAGCTGTTGCCAATGTTTACGCCCACATCCACTTTTTGATTCTTGAGTGCCATTTTGGTGGCGGCAGCATCTTTGATAATTCTGAAAACGATCTTGTCGGGATAATTGGCGTTGTAGCGGCTGGTGTCGTTATCGCCCCACCAGTTTTTCTTGCGGGTCAGCTCAATGTAGTTGTCTGTTTCCCAAGCCGTGATCTGGTAGGGACCCAGGCCCACCAAACGCTCGGGCTTGTAAGAATTGTCCGCATCATTGAACTTTTGCATCCAGTCTACCAAGTCCTGCCCGGCCTTGGATTTGAAATTGGGACCGTAAAAATCTGCAAAAGAGTAGCGGTCCAACACGCCATCCGGATCCCAATAACTCTGCTGTTGCAGGAAGATTTCGCCGTAGATCTCCGCATTGGTGGCGTAGACCTTTTTGGCCTTCATGGTGAACGCATAAGGATCGTTCGGGTCCAGGATGATGTCTTCAATGACGGTGTCGTAAATAGGGCGAACGGCGGCATTGTCCGTGAGCGGGCAAATCTGCAGCTTAGAGGTGAACAGCACGTCTTTAGCGGTGAGTTCTTCGCCGTTATCCCATTTAATGCCTTTGCGCAAGCGATACTTGTAGTAAAGCTGGTCCTCTGAAATCTCCGGCATGGATTCCACCAGCGCGGGGAAAGTTTCCAGGCTGCCAAAATCCAGCTTGACCAAGCTCTTTTGCGTGTAGTTGAAAATGATGGTCCGGTCGCCGGAATTGTTGTTGAACGGGTGCAACCCATCAGGCTGCGAAGACAGGTGAAAAGTGACCACGTTTCTGCTCAAATCCGGAGGAGGAACACAACCTGGCAAAAAAGCCAGCCCGACAAGGCAGGTGAGAAGAAGAGCTGATTGGAGGCGGATAGTTAGAGACATGGATAGAATAATTTGGATATCAGGAGTTTAGCGCCGGAAAAATTCCCCATACGTGCCAAACCCAGGCTAACAAATATAGGCAAAGTGCCCTGCCCGCAAAAAAGCTTGTGCTGCAAAGGTTTGACTTACTTTGCCGGGCGCTCGCAGAAGCTGCGAGGCTGGCGGATTTTGCCCGTATTTAAGCCGGTCCTGTGCCTTTGTCTTCCCGAACATGAAACTAACCAAGCAAACGATTTTGATTTCCGGGGGCACCGGATTAGTAGGAAGCCGCCTCAGCCTGGCACTTCGCGAGCACGGTCACGAGGTGCGTGTCCTGAGCCGCCAGCGCGGCATGGTCTACTGGGACCCGCGCCGGGGACACCTGGCGGACGATGCCTTCGATGGCGTTGATGCCATTGTTCACCTGGCCGGAGCAGGCATCGCCGATAAGCGCTGGTCGCCCGCGCGCAAGAAAGAGCTTGAAGAGAGCCGCCTTGGAACTTCGCGCATCCTCACGGAAGCCCTGCAAGCCCGTACCCATCTTGTTAAAACATTCATCGCCGCCTCTGCCGTAGGGTTCTACGGCAGCCGCGGCGATGAGCGCCTGGACGAAAACAGCGACCCCGGCTCGGACTTCCTGGCAGAATTAAGCCAAAAGTGGGAAGCGGCAAGTGCGCCGGTAACGGGGCTGGGCATTCGGCTGGTCACCCTTCGAATTGGCATCGTGCTCTCCCGAAAAGGAGGCGCTTTGCCTGAACTAACCAAAACCCTGCCGTTGGGCGTAGCTGGTGTGCTGGGCAGCGGCCGCCAATTCTACCCGGTCATCCATGTAGACGATCTGGCGCGCATGTTCCGTTTTGTGGCAGAAGAACAGGGCTGCCAGGGCGTTTACAACGCGGTCGGGCCTGCCCCGGTGCGCCAGCGCGACCTCATGCGGGCCATTATGCGGGCCAGTGGCCGCAAAGCCTTGCTGGCTCCAGTGCCCGAATTTGGGCTTCGGATGGTGCTCGGCGAGATGGCCGACGCCGTGCTGATGAGCAGCCGCGCAGGCTGCCAGAAGATAGAAGATGCGGGCTTCCGGTTTGATTATCCCACCGTTGAGCGCATGCTGGAAGCCCTCTACGCCTAAGTCGCGCGGCTCGGGACTACCCGTAATTCAGCACAGGCCGCAACCAGCGCTCCATGACATCGGCGGGCCAGCCTTTGCGGCGGGCCAGGTCTTCCACCTGGTCGCGGCCGATTTTTCCGGTGCCGAAGTAGCGCGCATCCGGGTGGCTGAAGTACCAGCCGCTGACTGCGGCCGTCGGGAACATGGCAAAAGAGTCGGTGAGCGTGATGCCTGTATTGCGCTCGGCATCGAGCAAAGACCAGAGCGTGGCTTTTTCTGTGTGGTCCGGGCAGGCCGGGTAACCGGGTGCCGGGCGAATGCCGCGGTACTTTTCGTGGATCAGGTCTTCCGCGCTCAAGCGTTCATCGGGGGAATAGCCCCAGTACTCCGAGCGAATTTGCGCGTGCAGGTACTCCGCAAACGCTTCGGCCAGGCGATCCCCAAGCGCTTTGAGCAGGATGCTGTTGTAATCGTCGTGGTCGGCTTCGTAGGCAGCGGCGCGCTCTTCAAGGCCATGCCCGGTGGTTATCGCAAAGCCGCCAATCCAGTCAGGTGTGCCCTCCGGGGCGATAAAATCGGCCAGCGAGCGGTTGGGCTGCCCGTCTGATTTGCGGTTTTGCTGGCGGATGTGGTGCAGGACGCTCAGCACCTCCCGGCGCGATTCGTCTGTCCAAACCACGACGTCATCACCGCGGCGGTTGGCCGGGAACAGGCCGTAAACGCCACGGGCTCGCAACCACTTACCGGCGATCAGTTCGGCCAGCATGGCTTTAGCGTCCTCAAAGAGCACACGGGCCTGCTCGCCCACCACGTGGTCGTCCAGGATAGCCGGGTAGCGACCGGCCAGCTCCCAGGTCTGGAAAAAGGGGGTCCAGTCAATGACTGCAGCCAGGGTGGCCAGGTCCACGTGGTCCAGGACATGCACGCCCGGGTTGCGGGGGGCGGGGGGCGAATACGTGCTGAAATCAAGCGCCCCTGCGTTCTTCCGGGCCTCTTCCAGGGTCACAAAGCGGCCCTCATCCTGCTTGGCGGTGTAGCGGTCGCGGAAGACCTGGTAGTCTTCGTCCAGCGCCTGCATGAATCGCAAACGCTCGGTTTCGTTGCCCTTCAGACTGCTGGCTACCGTTACGGCGCGCGACGCATCCAGCACATGCACCACTGGCTTGTGGTATGCCGGGGCGATTTTGACCGCCGTGTGCATCCGCGACGTGGTTGCCCCGCCAATCAGCAGCGGAATATCAAAGCCCTGGCGCTCCATTTCCTGCGCCACATGCACCATTTCGTCCAGCGATGGCGTAATAAGCCCGCTCAACCCGATCATGTCCACGTTGTGCAAGCGAGCGGCGTCCAAAATGCGGTCGGCAGAGACCATGACCCCCAGGTCAATGATGTCGTAATTGTTGCAGCCCAGCACCACCCCGACGATGTTCTTGCCGATGTCGTGGACATCGCCCTTGACCGTTGCCATGAGGATGCGGCCCTTGGAACTTCCGGCTGCTTTGCTGGCCTCTATGTAGGGCGTCAAATGCGCCACGGCTCGTTTCATCACGCGGGCTGATTTGACCACCTGGGGAAGGAACATTTTGCCCGCCCCGAACAAGTCGCCGACCACTCCCATGCCGTCCATTAGCGGCCCTTCGATCACTTCAAGCGGCTCGGCAAAATGCAGGCGAGCTTCTTCCGTATCTTCTTCTATGTAGTCGGCCATGCCCTTAATCAGCGCGTGGCGGAGGCGTTCGGCCACCGGCGCATCGCGCCAGCGCTCATCCTTGACGGCAACTTTGCCTTTGGCGCTGATGGTTACGGCGTAGCTCACAAGCCGCTCCGTGGCGTCCTCGCGGCGGGCCAGGATAACATCTTCTACGCGCTCCAAAAGTTCAGGAGCAATTTGGTCGTATACTTCAATCATACCGGCATTGACAATGCCCATGTCCATGCCGGTTCCAATGGCGTGGTAGAGGAAAACCGTGTGCATCGCTTCGCGAACGGCGTCATTTCCCCGGAACGAAAAAGACACATTGCTCACGCCGCCGCTCACCTTGACACCGGGCATGGAGGCCTTGATTTGCCTGGTGGCCTCGATGAAATCGAGCGCGTAGCGGTCGTGGGCTTCAATGCCCGTGGCTACCGCAAAAATGTTGGGGTCAAAAATGATGTCGTGGGGCGAAAAGCCCGCTTCCCGCAACAACAGATCGTAGCTGCGCCGGCAGATGGCCACGCGCTTCTCGACCGAATCGGCCTGCCCGCCCTCGTCAAAGGCCATGACCACGACGGCAGCGCCGTAGCTGCGCACCAGGCGGGCTTGCTTCAGAAAGCTTTCTTCGCCTTCTTCAGGCTGATGGAATTGACCACGCCTTTGCCCTGCAGGCATTTGAGGCCAGCTTCCAGCACCGACCACTTGGACGAGTCCACCATGAAGGGCAACCGCGCAATGTCCGGTTCGGAGGCCATCAGATTGATGAAACGAGTCATGGCGGCCGCAGAGTCTAACATAGCTTCGTCCATGTTCACGTCCACGATCTGCGCGCCGCCGTCCACCTGGTGTCGGGCCACCGACAGGGCTTCTTCGTATTTCTCGTCGCGGATCAGGCGGGCAAAAGCCCGCGAACCGGTAACGTTGGTGCGTTCCCCTATGTTGACGAAGTTGGTTTCCGGGGTTATGATCAGCGGTTCCAGGCCGCTTAAGCGTGTGTAAGGAGAATACTCCGCAGGTTTGCGGGGCTGGTATTTAGCCGCAACACGAACAAATTCGCGGATGTGGTCCGGGGTAGTTCCGCAACAACCGCCGATGATGTTCACGAAACCACTTCGACAAAAATCTTCAATTTGCTCGCCCATCATCTCCGGGCTTTCGTCGTAGCCACCAAAGGCATTGGGCAAGCCGGCATTGGGGTATGCCGAAACAAAGCAACTGGCCATGCGCGAAATGGATTCCAAGTGCGGCCGCATGTCCTTGGCACCCAGCGCGCAGTTCAGGCCCACGCTGAAGGGGTTGCCGTGCTCCAGCGAAATGTAAAAAGCCTCCGGCGTCTGCCCGCTCAGCGTCCGCCCGCTGGCATCGGTAATAGTGCCCGAAATCATGAGCGGCATATCCAGCCCCTTTTCCTCCATGACCTTGCGAATCGCAAAAACCGCCGCTTTGGCGTTGAGCGTGTCAAAAATGGTCTCGATCAGCATCAGGTCGCAGCCGCCATCAATCAGGCCGCGGGTTTGCTCGGCATAAGCCTCGGCCAGTTCATCAAAGGTCACGGCGCGGTAGCCGGGGTTGTTTACATCGGGGGAAAGGCTTGCCGTGCGGTTGGTCGGCCCTATCGCGCCGGCCACAAAGCGGGGCCTTGAAGGGTCGGCAGCCATAACCGCATCCGCAGCCTGGCGCGCCAACCGGGCGCTCTCCACATTGAGCTCATAAACCACGTGCTGCAGGCCATAGTCTGCCTGCGCGATGGCGGTTCCGCTAAACGTATTGGTCTCGACAATGTCCGCGCCAGCCTCCAGGTAAGCCCGGTGGATGTCGCGGATAATGTCCGGACGGGTCAGGCTGAGCAGGTCGTTGTTGCCGCGAAGATCGCTGGGGTGATCGGCGAAGCGTTCGCCTCTGAAGTCTGCCTCACTTAGCGTGTGCCGTTGAATCATGGTGCCCATTGCACCGTCCAGCACTAAAATGCGCTGGCGTATAAGTTCCCGTATGGTATGGCTCATGGTATTGGTTCTTATCTGCCCCAGCGGTACCTCCAAACTGTGCGCAATTGGCCGGTTTGGAGGGCTGCGCTTGCGCTGCAGCCATTCTGGGTCGGAGGTGGCACCTTCAGGAGCAGCAGTGCGCTGCGGCCGGGTTGCCAAGACGTCGTCGGGCCGAATCCCTCAGTCTATCTCGATAAGGTTGAGAATGGTCTGGTCTGGTTTTTTTACCGGAGCAAAGTTATACCCTTCAGGCTTGGTAGCCAACGACTCCGATTAGGCTATCTTTGCCGGCTGTGAAAGTTACCGAGCACCTGCAGAACGCGTCGTCCACGCTGTTCAGTTTTGAAGTTCTTCCCCCAATGAAGGGCAAGACCATTCAGGACCTCTTCCGGGTTATGGACCCGCTGATGGAGTTCAAACCGCCCTTTGTGGATGTTACTTACCATCGCGAAGAAATTGTATATAAAAAACGCGCAGATGGTCTGGTCGAAAAGGTTCCTACCCGGAAACGCCCCGGTACCGTAGGCATCTGTGCGGCCATTACCGCCCATTACAAAATTGACGCGGTGCCGCACCTGGTTTGCGGGGGTTTTACCAAGGAGGAAACCGAAGACGCCATTTTTACCCTGCACTACCTGGGCATCCAGAACTTTCTCTTGTTGCGCGGGGACGGGTTAAAAAGTGAGCCCCGTTTTCAGCCTTCCGAAGGCGGCCATCACTACGCCTCCGACCTGGTGGCGCAAGTAGCCAACATGAACTGTGGGCGCTTCCTGCACGAAGAAACGGCCACCGATGCCGCCACAGACTTCTGCATTGGCGTAGCTGGTTACCCGGAAAAGCACTTTGAGGCGCCCAACATGAGTACCGACCTTCGCTACCTCAAGCACAAGGTTGACCAGGGCGCTGACTACATTGTCACCCAAATGTTCTTTGATAACAAAGCCTATTTTGACTTTGTAAAGCGCTGCCGCGAGATGGGCATTACCGTCCCTATCATCCCAGGCCTCAAGCCCATAACCGCTAAAACACAAATCAGCTCGCTGCCGCCCGTTTTTCATCTGGATATCCCGGACGAACTTGTAAGTGCCGTCGCTAAAGCTGCCGACAACAAGGCCGCAGAAAAAATCGGCATCGAATGGGCCATTCAGCAAAGCCGTGAACTGATCGATTTCGGCGTGCCCTGTGTGCACTACTACTCCATGTCTAAGGCAGAACCTATTCTTGCCATTGCCCGCTCCGTCTTTTAGGGCTGGTCCACGAACTGCACCACCTCTTTAAAGCGGAAACGCTTTAAAACACCCCCGCAATCAATAGCGAGTTCGCCAGTGTCTTCTACGCCGGCAATGATGCCTTCAAAGACTTCGATGCCAGAACCGGTGCCGCGCTGGAAACGGCGTTTTTCGCCATAACCCCAAAGGGCTTGCAGATACTGCCGCTTTAGGGCGGTCCAGGCGCCCTGGCGAAGCTGTTCATAGCGCGGCTCCAAGGCTTCGCACAATTGCCAGGCCACTTCCTCCAATTCGCGCTGCCGCCCATCCAGTTGCCAAAGCGAGACCGGGTTGGGCAAATCGGCGGAAAAATCAGATTGATTTATGTTTAAACCTATGCCTAAAATACTGTATGTCAAGTGATTGTTTGATATTCCGTTCTCAAACAGAAGACCAGCAGCTTTTCGGGAACCTGCGTACAGATCATTGGGCCATTTGATCTGCCAGGCGTTTTGCGCAACGGCGGGTTCAACCAGACCCCGCAAAGCGTCCCAAACCCCGAGCGAAAGAGCCACATTTAGCCGAAAAGCTTCTCTGGCCGGCAAAAAGCCGGGATAGAAGACCACAGAGAGCGCCAGGCCAGCACCGGGCTTTGTGACCCAACTTGTGCCATATTGTCCGCGGCCGGCGGGCTGTTCCAGGGCCATTATGGCAGTTCCTTCGGTTGGGGAAGGGCCTGCGTCCTCCGGCCTGGTTTTTGAGGCTAACCAGTCCAGCGCGAAGCGGTTGGTGGAATCCAGCACCTGCCTGATCAGCAAAGGCTTGCCTACATATTGGGTAGCGGGTCTTGATTCCAAACCAGTTTGCGTAAATTTGATAGAAACAATGAGGGTCTGTGCCCGCAGAAGCGCTTTTTTGCAGCAGACTCTTTGAATAGCCCAATTGCCTTTTAACCTTCTTGCCGAATTTTTTGGCCAGTTGTTGAAAGGCCCGGCAACCTGGGCATTAAACCTCGCGTGTGAACAAATCGCTCTCCCGACCGCTTACCAGACCGCTTACGCAAACATACGATGTCGAAACGCTGAACGATCTCATCGTAGACAGCATTTCCGACAAGAAAGGACTGAACATCGTTTCGCTTGACCTTCGAAAAATAGAGGAAGCTGCAACGGATTTCTTCATCATTTGCACGGCTGAGTCCACCACCCAGGTAAAAGCCATCGCCGATCACATCAGTAAAAAGGTCAAGGACATTTCCGGCGATCACCCCTGGCATACCGAGGGGATGCAAAATCTGGAGTGGGTGCTGATCGACTACGTGGATACGGTTGTCCACGTCTTTTTGCGCGACAAACGGCAGTTGTACAACCTCGAAGACCTTTGGAGCGATGCGCGCTTGATGACGTATTGAACCCTATTGGTCTGTTCTCTGTTTCTCTATTGACTTTCCTCCCCGCGCAGGTTCGCTGCGTGATCTTTTAAATCAGCCTCCGCGCTACCCACGATGAGCATCATCAGAAACAACGATAACGAAAAGCCCCAACAGCCCAAGAAGAAGTTCAACTTCTACTGGTTGTACGGGTTGGCGGCCCTTCTGGTCCTTGGTCTGCAGTTTAACACCTTCATGCCCAAGACCAATCAGCCGATCAATCCCACCAAATTCAACGAATTGGTAGAGAAGGCTTATGTCAAAGAAGTGACCCTTGTCAAAACCACCAGCCGCAACTACGTTGAGGTGACCCTGACCGAGGAAGCGTTGAAGGATCAGGAGTTCAAGGACATGGACCTTCGCCGTCCGCCCCATTTTCAATTTGAACCCATCAGCGTAGAAGGCTTCGAAACGGCCATCAATACCTACAACACGGACAAAGCGGTCGAAAGCCGCATTGCCATGGATTCGCGCACACAGGTAGAGTGGATGAAAACCCTGTTGGCCTGGGTGCTGCCCATTGTCATCATCGTAGTCATCTGGCTGTTCATCATGCGCCGGGTTACCGGGAGCGGGGGAATGGGCGGAAGCGGCCAGATCTTCAACATCGGAAAATCGCGGGCTAACCTCTACGATCGGGACACCAAAGTCAACGTTTCGTTCGCCGATGTTGCCGGCTTAGATGAAGCCAAGCAGGAAGTCATGGAAGTAGTGGACTTCCTGAAAAATCCTAAGAAATACACGGCTTTGGGTGGAAAAATCCCAAAAGGGGTGCTGCTCATCGGAGAACCCGGTACCGGCAAAACGCTTATGGCCAAAGCCATGGCGGGCGAAGCGCAAGTTCCGTTCTTCACCATTTCCGGGTCTGATTTTGTGGAATTGTTTGTCGGTGTTGGCGCCAGCCGCGTCCGCGACTTGTTCAAGCAGGCCCGCGAGAAAGCACCTTGCATCATCTTCATTGACGAGATTGACGCTATCGGGCGCGCCCGGGGCAAAAACATGATGCAGAGCAACGACGAGCGCGAAAACACCCTCAACCAGTTGTTGGTTGAAATGGACGGGTTCAGCTCAGAAAAAGGCGTCATCATGCTCGGGGCCACGAACCGCCCTGACGTGTTGGACTCTGCTTTGCTTCGCCCAGGTCGTTTTGACCGCCAGATCTCCATTGACAAGCCCGACCTGACCGGCCGCGAGCAGATTTTCCGCGTTCACCTCAAGCCGATCAAAACGGCTTCTGATGTTGACGCCCATAAGCTCGCTGCGCAGACGCCTGGCTTTGCCGGGGCAGAAATCGCCAACGTGTGCAACGAAGCGGCGCTGATTGCCGCCCGTTGGGACAAGAAGGCCGTGGAAATGAAGGATTTCAACGACGCCATCGACCGGGTCATTGGCGGCCTTGAGAAGAGAAACAAAATCATTTCGCCCGAGGAAAAGAAAATCATTGCCTACCACGAGGCCGGGCACGCCATCTGCGGCTGGTTCCTGGAACACGCCGACCCGTTGGTTAAGGTCAGCATCATCCCCCGCGGGGTAGCCGCATTGGGCTATGCCCAGTACCTGCCCAAGGAGCAGTACCTCTACACGGCCGAGCAACTCACGGACATGATGTGCATGACGCTGGGCGGCCGCGCAGCGGAGTCCATCATCTTCGGCAAAATTTCCACAGGTGCGCAGAACGACCTGGAGAAAATTACCCGCATGGCCTACGCTATGGTCACCATCTACGGGATGAACGAAGTGGTGGGCAACGTGTCGTTCAACGACCCCTCCGGAGACTATCGCTTTCAGCGCCCCTACTCGGAAGAAACGGCCAAGACCATTGACGAGGAAGTTCGCAAAATCATTGACGAAGCTTATCAGCGCACTAAGCGCCTGTTGCTCGAAAAGCGCCAGGAACTGGAGCGTGTTGCCCTTTCGCTGCTGGAAAAGGAGATCATTTTCCAAGCGGATTTAGAAGACTTAATCGGCGCCCGCCCGTTTGAAATCCCGGAAGAGTTGAGCCTCGCGGGAAAGGCTTCCGATTATGTGAGCAAGAGCAGCAACGGCGCTTCGGCAGGGGATCCCTCAGCCTCCGGTTCGGTAGAGCAACCCGAAGGCGAAGCTTCGCAACGCCCGGATGGAGAAGCTGGCAGCGGCGATTCCCCGCAGGCGGAACGTTCTCCAAGCGCGGAGGCTCCCGGAGAGAACAATCCCGCAAACAATTAGGAACAATTAGAAACAACCTGGCAACCTCCCATGGCTGACGCCAAAGAGCGCATACTCGGTCGCATCAGACAGGCCCTGCAACGGCAGGATCCTCAGCCCTATGAGGGGGAGGATCTCAGCGGGCCAGTGTTTACCGCATCCAGCGATCCGCTGGATGTGTTGTTTGCGGAGCGGTTTACGCAAGCAGGCGGCAAGTTCTTCTTCGCGGAAAGCCCCGTTCACCTGATTCAGGCGCTCCGGGAGTTGTTTGCCGCCAAAGGCTGGACCTCCGTTGCCTGCCGCGATGAAGCCCTTCGCCGGGAATTTACCCAGGCCGGCCTGCCTTCGCTGTACGACGGACTGGACCTTGAAGCCGCTCAAGCCGGGCTGAGCCGCTGCGAATCGCTGGTGGCCCGCACCGGCAGCATTCTGCTTTCGTCGCGGTTGGCCTCCGGTCGCGCGCTGCCCATTTACCCACCCGTTCAACTCGTGGTGGCTGATACCGCCCAACTGGTGCCGGATATTGCCGACGGCCTTACCGCCATCCGAAAGCGAGACGGCCAACAACTGCCCTCGCTGATTAACTTAGCGACCGGACCGAGCCGCACAGCCGACATCGAAAAAACGCTGGTACTCGGTGCACACGGGCCGCGCGAGGTTTACGTTTTCCTGTTGGATCGCCCCTGAGAGGCCAACCACAGGCCAACCCAAGCGCAAGCAAACCGCAAAAAAAACGCAAGCAAGACGTTAGGGAAGCGCAGTTGATCCGCACACCCCCCGCAAAAGCCCTGCTTAGACAGCGGGAACTAAAGGCACATGGGCAAACCGGCAGGCCATAACATTTATTTTGTTTCGGACGCCCATCTGGGCGTTCCGAATTACGCCAGCAGCCTTCAACGCGAAAAAAAGCTCGTGGAATGGCTCGACGCCGCTTCGCAAGATGCCGCTGCCATCCACCTGGTCGGCGACTTGTTTGATTTCTGGTTCGAGTACCGCCACGCCGTGCCCCGCGGCTTTGTGCGGGTGTTGGGCAAACTGGCCGAACTGCGCGACCGCGGCATCGACCTCTACGTGTACACCGGCAACCACGACTTGTGGATGTTCGACTACTTTGAACAGGAGCTCGGTATCCCCGTATTCCGCGAACCCCAATCCTGGACCTATCACGGCAGCCGCTTTCTGGTCGGGCACGGAGACGGCATAGGCCCGGGCGATCACGGGTACAAATTCATCAAACGGGTGTTTAGCAACCGCTGGTGCCAGTGGGCTTTCGCCCGCCTACACCCCAATCTGGGCGTGGGCATGGCGCTCTATTGGTCGCGAAAAAGCCGGCAGGCCGACGCTCACAAAGACGAGACCTTCAAGGGCGAAACCGAGCCTCAGGTCATCCACGCCCGCCAAGTGCTGCAGCGCGAACCTTACCGCTACTTTATCTTCGGGCACCGCCACTGCGCCGCCCTTTACCCGCTCCGTCCAGACAGCACCTTTTGCAACCTCGGCGACTGGATCACGCAGTTCAGCTACGCCGTTTTTGACGGGCAAAATCTGGCGATCAAGACCTGGACGCAGGAACCGCCCGCTCCTCCCCTTCCATCAAAGCCCTCGAAGTCATCCACGCAACACGCGGCATCCTTAAAAATACTGCTCATGTTGCTGCTCTTTTTCGGGGGAATCGCCCCCGTCCCCGCACAACCCATTCCCGGTGCGCGAACGCAGGAACCCGCCGCAACCGACCAAACAGCACCGCTGTACTCCGTGCCAGGTCGCTTTGTGGATCTGTCGCTGGACGGCCTCGGCAACCTGTTCGCCTTGGGCGAAGACGGCGAAGTTCTGCGCTACCGTGAAGACGGCGCGCTGCTTTACCGCTTCAGCGAAGTGCGCTTCGGCAGCGTTGGCAGCCTGGACGTATCCAACGCGCTGCGGGTTTTGGTGTACTACCCCGACTACCTTACGGCCGTGCTGCTTAGCAACACGCTGGCCATCAGCGGCGAAATCAATTTTCGCCAGTTGGGTTTTAACAAAATCAGGGCGGTAGGCCTGGCGCGTGACGGGCAGTTGTGGCTGTACGACGAAGCCAATTTCGAACTGATAAAAATTGACGAAAGGGGCCAGATCATTCGCCGCAGCGAACCGCTGAACTACGTGTTGGGGCTTGACCTTCAACCCCGGCAACTCATTGAACGCAATGACCGCCTCTTTCTGCGCGACCCGGAACACGGCATTCTGGTGTTTGACCTGTTTGGCACGTATGAATACCGCTTTGGCGGGGAGGGCGTAACACACATGCAGGTTTACGCCGAGCAGGTGTTGTACGAAAATGCCAGCGGTGTTTTTTTCCACGATTTGCGGAGTTTGGCCGAAGGACCTTTCCAAATGCCACAGGGCAGCCCGCTGCGCTGGACGATGGATGCGCGGCGCATGGCGCTGTTATATGAAAAAGGAATTTCAGTATACGATCTTCCCTGATTCAATTACTTAAGCCCTTCCCCGATTCCTGCAGCGCCCGCTTACCTTTGCGCCATGCTTGAGAAATTGGAAATCCTGCAAGACCGCTGGCGCAATTTAGGCGAGCAGCTCAATGACCCGGAGCTCATCCGGGACATGAAGCGCTACAAGCAGGTTCACAAACAATACAAAGACCTAGACGGCATCATGCAAGCTTTCCGGGAGTACAAACTGGTCCTGGGCAACATCAAGGATTCTGAACAAATCCTCTATGTGGAAAAGGACGCAGAGCTGCGCGAGATGGCCCGGGAGGAATTGGGGATGTTGGAGCAGCGCAAGACCGAATTGGATGCGCTCATTCGGCAACTGCTGATTCCCAAAGACCCGGAAGATGCCCGCGATGCCATTCTGGAAATAAGGGCCGGCACTGGCGGAGACGAAGCGTCGCTTTTTGCCGGTGACCTGTTCCGCATGTACAGCCGGTACGTTGAACGCCAGGGCTGGAAACTGGAGGTGGTGTCCTCCAGCGAAGGCACCAGCGGTGGTTTCAAAGAAATCATCGCCAATTTGATCGGTGAAGATGTCTACGGCACATTGAAATACGAAAGCGGGGTGCACCGCGTGCAGCGTGTTCCGGCCACCGAAAGCCAGGGTCGTGTGCATACTTCTGCCGCTACCGTGGCCGTGCTGCCGGAAGCGGATGAAGTAGATGTTGTCATTAGGCCGGAAGATGTCCGCATAGACGTGTTTCGCGCGTCGGGGGCGGGGGGCCAGCACATCAACAAAACGGAGTCGGCCGTGCGCGTTGTGCACGCGCCCTCCGGAATTGTGGTGGAGTGCCAGGACTCCCGCTCACAAATCAAAAACCGCGAAAGTGCCATGAAGGTGCTTCGCACGCGTTTGTACGAACACACGCTCAAGGAGCACTTGGACAAGATTGCCGGCAAGCGAAAAACGCTCGTTTCTACCGGCGACCGAAGCGCCAAAATCCGCACCTACAATTTCTCCCAGGGCCGCGTCACCGACCACCGGATTAACCTGACGCTCTACGCCCTTGATGACGTGTTGGCAGGGCAGATAGATCCGCTGGTAGACGCGTTGCAACTGGCCGAGAATGCGGAGAAAATGAAGGCGGGTGAAACGATCTGACGCGTATTATCGCCGCATGATCTTGACCGTGGCCGCTGCTTCGGCAGCACTTTGCTTGTTGGATTCCAAAGCGAGTTGGCGGTAATTGATCAGGTCCAGGATGGTGCCGATAAAACAAAAACCGGCGGTGAAAAAGTAGAGAATGCCCATCCCGATCTGGCCCATAATAAAGCGATGCACCCCCGCCGCGCCTACCAGACCGATTAGCGTCAGCAGCAGCATTATTTGTGGATCCTTGCGCTTGGCCCGGTAAATCTGGAGCGCGGTTATTTGCTCCTCTTCGTTCAATTCGCCCAAAACATTGTGCAGGAAAATGCGCTCCGTTCCGTCCATGTTGGGCATCAACAAAATCTCTTTTTCAACGGCGTTCATGGCGGGCGAATTTGGCGAAGGAATTAAACAAGCGAGTTTTTAGTTTTTGGGGCAAACCGGACAAGCCTGGAAACGACAATACTACAACGCGGTGCAGCAGAATCAAAAAAGATGGAATACCCAGCGGGTGCATCGCCCATGAAGCGGCAAACTGACCGCGAATGGCCATTCCAATCGAGCGACCCAGCCCGCATCCGGGGCAAAAGTCTAAACCAAGCGCGTGCAGCGGGCACAAACTCCAGCGCTGTTGCTCCAGGTTGGCAAAAAGCCCAAGCCACAGCAGCGAGCCAAGCCAGATGATAGACTCTGGCTTCAGGAACCCCAAGCCCTTCGACCTAAAAGGTTTAAAGCTGAAAATGCGCGGGCGCAACGATCGCAGAAAAAGGGCGTTCATCCAACCCGAAGTTAACCGACGGCGGTCAAAGTATCGCGAATTTTCGCGGCTTCAGGCTGGTTGGGCCAACAGCGCCGCCAGCAAATCCTGAAAAGGGAGGGCTTGCGTCCAGGCCCGGTCGTGGTAAATGTGGTTGACCAGGCGGATTTCGGTGGTTTGGCCGTCAAAAATGCGGTGCTCCACCAGAATATTGCCGAAACGCTGATCGGAGATCTTCTGCCCTTCGTCAAACGCAAAACGGGGCTTAAAATAACGGCGCTCCAGTTGTTCTACGACGTCGTTCTCCCGAATCCAGGAACGCACATCGCCGTGTTGCCGGTAGTAGCCTTGGCGCTGCACCGATTCGCCCAACCAGTCAAAAATCCAGGGGCAGTTGCGCTGGCCAAAATGCAGGCCCGGCTGGTGCAAAATGAACCCGCGGGTGCTGGGTGTCTGGAGCACAAAAAAGTCGTCGTGGCGTTTTTCAGGGTCTGCGGCCAACAATTTCTGCTGCAAAATCAGGCGAAAGGGCTCCCGGTTGCTGCTGCACCATTCCTGGTAACTGGCGGTCTCCCGGGCGCTGCGCTCCAACGCTTCGCGCACAAAACCCTCCTGCGGCGCAGCTTCCTGCTGAAAAAGGCGGCGAATTTGTAGGAGAAGGTTGTTCATGAATGCTTACTTACCAACAGCTTAACGCTACTCCGGTTCATTTCCACTGGAAAAGATAGTGAATCCTTAATTTGCCCCCGATGAGCGACTGGCGCGGATATGATGTTGATGAACTGGCGGCCTGGTGCGGGGCAGTGAAATTGGTAGGCAGCGGGCCCGACGCTGATCCTGGCCTTGCGCAGGCAATTGCGCCCGAAAACAGCATCCACCAATTGGCCACAGACAGCCGCGGTGCCGGGCTGGGACTCGACACGCTCTTTGTGGCCCTGAAAGGCAAAAGCCGCGACGGGCATCGCTTTCTGTTAGATGCTTACCAGAAAGGGGTGCGCTGTTTCCTGGCGGAAAAAGCCGTTGACCTCCCCGGTCCGGCCCAATGGCTGTTGCATCCCAACCCGCTGGAGGCCTTGCAGGCCATCGCTGCGGCGCACCGGGCCCGCTTTCGCTATCCGGTGCTGGGCATTACTGGCAGCAACGGCAAAACCATCGTTAAGGAATGGCTGGCGCACCTGCTTGGGCCGGACCTGTTTGTGGTGCGAAATCCGCGCAGCTTCAACTCGCAGATCGGTGTGCCGCTGTCGGTTTGGGCCATGCGCCCCTACCACGAAATCGGTGTCTTTGAAGCGGGCATTTCGCTTCCGGGCGAAATGCCCCGTCTCCAGCGCATCATCCGTCCGGATATCGGGCTGTTTACCCAGCTCGGGGCCGCTCATGATGAAGGCTTCGCCGACCGGAACCAGAAGCTCCAGGAGAAGTTGGCGCTCTTTTCCACTTCGCGAACGCTGCTGTACTGCGCCGATCAACCCTACGTAGTGGCCGCCATCCAGGAGCGCTACCCCGACCGCGAAAAGGTCTGTTGGTCGGCCGAAGGCCGGCCTGCCGACTTGCAAGCCCGCTGCGGCGACCAGCAGTGGGTGTTGCAATGGCGGGGCCAGGAATTCCGGCTGATCCCGCCCTTTGACGATCCCTTTTCGCGCGAGAACCTGCTGCACGCGCTAACAGCGGCCCTGTACCTGGGGGTCATGCCCATTGCGCTGCCGGGCCGGGTGGCCCAATTGACGCTGCCCGAGTTGCGCCTCAATGTTCAGCGGGGGGTGGGGGGATTGGTTTTGGTGAACGATGCCTACAGTTCTGATCTCGGCTCGTTGCAACTGGCGCTGGCCTATGCTGCGCGTCAAGCCGGAAACCTGCCGCGCACCGCTGTGCTGAGCGATTTGGAAGAGAGCGGCATGGACAGCGATTTGCTTTGCCGCGAGCTGGCCCGCACCCTGCGCGACAACGGTTACACCCGCTTGCTTGCCGTTGGGCCGGCCATCAGCCGCGCCGATGTCTTTGGCGGGCTTGACGTACACGCGTTTGAGGATACCGAGGCCTTGCTGACGGCCTTGCCTGCGTTGGAGCTAAAGAACCAGATGGTGTTGATCAAAGGAGCGAGGCGTTTCCGCCTGGAACGCGTGGCGCAAGCGCTGGCCGAAAAAATTCACGGCACACGGCTGGAAATTAACCTGACGGCGCTGGCGCACAACTTCAGCGTGTACCGCGACCGTGTCCCGACCGAAACTAAAATTATGGTTATGGTCAAGGCGCTCGGCTACGGGTCAGGCGACGCCGAGGTTGCCCGGGTGCTAGAATTTGCCCGCGCGGATTACCTGGGCGTGGCCTATGCCGATGAAGGCGTAGCGCTGCGCCAGGCCGGCGTCCGGCTGCCCATTTTGGTGCTCAATGCCGCCCTGGAAAGTTTGCCCACGCTTCAGCGCTATGACTTGGAACCGGAAGTCTACGATTTGACCACGCTGGAGCACATCCGGGAGCATTACCCGGGCTTGGCCATTCACCTGAAACTGGACACCGGCATGCACCGGCTGGGCCTTTCGGAGCAGGAAGTTGAGGAGCTGGCAGCAGCCCCGGAACGCTTGCGCGGGCTTAAGCTCGCGGCCTTGCTCAGCCATCTCTCCGCAGCAGAAGACCCAGCTCACGACGCTTTCACGCGCACGCAACTCGCTCGTTTTGAGCACTCTTCGAACCAAATTTTGCAGGCCTGGGCCCGCCAAAACCCGAACCAGCCTGTTCCCCTGCGCCATTTGTTGAACTCTGCCGGAATGCTGCGCTTTCCCGAGGCGGCCTATGACATGGTGCGGCTCGGCATTGGATTGTACGGCTATGACCCCTCCGCGCTCTTCCGCGAACGGCTGCGGCCGGTTAGTCGCCTCTTGGCCACGGTGGCGCAGATTCGCCTGGTGCCTGCCGGCGAAAGTGTTGGTTACGGGCGCGCGGCTTTGATGGATAAACCCACCCGTGTAGCTACCCTCACCATCGGCTACGCCGACGGGCTGCGGCGCAGCCTGGGCAAAGGCATCGGGGCTGTTGCTGTCTATGGAAAGCGTTTGCCGTTGATTGGGAACGTCTGCATGGACATGTGCATGGTTGACGCTACCGCGGTGCCGGAATTGCAGGATGAAGATGCCGTGGAGGTCTTTGGTGGGCAGATTCGGCTGGAGGAATTTGCCGGATGGATGCAAACCATCCCCTACGAAGTGCTAACAGGCGTTTCGTCCCGTGTTAAAAGGGTCTATTTTGTAGAATAAGGCGCGATTTTTGCGGTAAGTTTCCTTTTGTCATGCCCCCTCACTTCGTGCCTTTTGCTTTTCGGTCTTTACCGGTCCTTTTATTATTGGTTAGCAACAGCTTTTTGGTCCTTGCTCAACAGCCTTCCGGCTCCGGAAAAGCAAGCGCAAACCCCTCAGGGGCCACTTATTCCTCCCGGCCAGCCATTGGTACCCTTACGGGCATTGTGCATGATTCCATCAGTGGACAAGCATTGGAATATGCCACCGTTGCACTCTACAGCATCAACCCGGACAGCCTGATCGGTGGGGGCATCACCGACCAAAAAGGACGGTTCACGCTCACAGGAGTTGGCCCGGGGCCGCTTCGCCTGGAAATCAGTTTTCTTGGTTTTGAAATGCGCCGGGTTGGACCCATTGCGATGCGTCCGGATCGGCCGCTGGTGGACATTGGGGTAGTGAACCTCTCTGAGGCTGGCGAAACCCTGGAAGCCGTCCAAATCACTGGCGAGCGCTCCTACATGCAGCTCGGCATTGACCGCAAAGTGTACACCATTGAAAAGGACATGATTGCGCAATCGGGCGACGCCTTGGATGCCATGCGAAACATCCCCTCGCTGGATATTGGGGTGGAAGGCAACGTGAGCTTGCGCGGGAGCGAGAACGTCAACATCCTCATTGACGGCAAGCCCTCCGGGTTAACCGGAAGCAGTCGTGCCGCCATTCTGGAGCAACTTCCCGCGTCATCGATTGAATCCATTGAGATCATCACCAACCCTTCTGCGCGCTTTAACCCGGACGGCACGGCCGGCATCATCAACATTGTGATGAAAAAAGACCGCAAAAAGGGCATGTCCGGCGGGGTTTCGGTGGGCGCTGGCACCAACAACAAATACAACGGCTCCACGAATTTTAACTACCGCACGCAAGCCTTCAACCTCTTCGGAAACTATGGCTACCGGTACAACAATGCCTTCTCGCAGCGCTCTACGTACCGCGAAACCGATACGGGCGAAGAACTGATCGTGCTCGACCAGGATTTCGACGGCGACGGCCAATCGCAATCGCACCTGGCCAAGCTGGGCGCAGACTGGTACGTCAACCCCAAGACCACGCTATCGCTGGGTGGGCTTTTCAGCACCGACAGCCGTGTTTCGGAAGGATCCACCTTCTACCGTTTCCTGGAGCCCGCTTCTGGGCTTCTGGAAAGCTTGGATGTGCAGAGCGAAGACGACGAAGAAGATGGCTGGAATACGGACATCGACTTCCGTATGGACCACTTGTTTGATGTGCCCGGTCAACAGTTGACCCTGGACGCCCGTTACTCCTACCGCACGGAAACAGAAATGGAATACAACCTGCTCACCGACTACCTGCTCAATGGCAGCCCAGTGACCAGCACGCCCTTCGTCCGCGATAACAGCGAGGCTTCGAACAACCAGATTGTTACCGTCCAGACTGATTATGTCCATCCGCACATGGTCAATTCCGGAGGAAAAGAAGTGGAAAGCTGGCGACTGGAAACGGGGTTGCAGGTGATTCTGCGCCAGTCCGAAACAGACTACCAGTCTTTGATTCAGGATTCGGTTACCGGCGAATTGCTTGTGGATGAAACAGTAAGCAATGTCTTTAGGCTAGAAGAAAGTATTCTCTCGGCCTATGGAAGTTTTCGCAAGCGCTGGAGCCGCTGGGGTATGCAGGCAGGATTGCGCGTAGAGCAAGCCTTGACCGATCCTCAACTTCTCACCACCGGCGAAGTCTTTGACAACGATTATCTCTCGTTTTTCCCCTCGCTTTACATCAGCCGCGATTTGGGCAACGAGCAGGAATTGCAGTGGAATTATTCGCGGCGAATCAACCGGCCGGATCGCTGGGCGCTCAACCCCTTCATAGATAATTCGGATCCGCAAAACATTCGCATTGGCAATCCAGACCTTCAACCGGAATATGTGCACTCTGTTGAAATGAACTTTGCCAAGTCCTGGCCCAGCGGAAATGCCCTGACCAGCTCCTTGTTCTTTCGCCAAACCGACGGGGTAATCCGTAGTTTACGCACCGTAGATTCTCTGGGTATATCCACTCAGGTTTACAACAACTTTAGTTGGCAGCGCGATTACGGACTGGAACTCATTTCCGTATTAAACATTACGGAGTGGCTGAAAATGACTGCAAGCGGATCGGTGTTCCGCGCCAACTTTGAAGCTGGCGCTGCCGCGGAAGGGCTGACCAACACCAACTACAGTTGGAACATCAAGACCAATGCCAACGTCGACCTTCCCAAAGAATTTTACTTCCAGGCCTCCTTCCGCTACCGCGGTCCCGGCTTGACAGCGCAAGGCACCTTTGTGGCGGTTCCCGAACTGGATGCTGCAATTCGCAAAGACTTTCTGGATGGCAAAGCATCGCTTAGTTTGCGGGTCAGCGACATCCTGAACAAACAGCGTTTTGGCTTTACGCTGGAAGATACCAACTTCTTCCAGGACAGCTTTTTCAAGCGCGAATCGCGCATTGCCTGGCTGACCTTCAACTACAAGTTCGGCAAGCAAACCTTTGAGCGCAAGCGGAACGGCGGAGGCCCTGGCGATGGCGGATTTTCTTCGCCGGAAATGGGGTTTTTAGGCGTACCCTAAAGTCAGACCTCGCGCATCACCGTCCTAAACGCGACAAACTTGTTTCGATACCGTTCGGTATGTTCTTGCTGCAAAGCAGGCGCCTTCTGCTCCTGGTAGATCAGGTAATCCTCCATGGACACTGCCCGGTATTGGATGGCGTAAGTGACCCCGTCATGCTCGTCCATCTCCAGCAGGCGCATCATGCGGTTGTCCTGAAAGTAGCCTGTGGCTAAGACAGCGGGGATGTGTTCATGCTTCATCCATAGCAGCCATTCGTCGTGGATGTCGTGATCCACCTTGATGGTTACGTTGTAGACGATCATGAATACAAAATAAAGGAAAGTCCAGGAATCAATTCAGGTTATCGCCGCGAAGCGCGCGGAATCGTTTGCGCGCTTCCACCACAAACACAGAGTCTTTGTGGTCTACCAGAATGAGCTGGTAGTATTCCATAGCCTTTTCTTTGTTTCCAAAGCGCTCTTCATAAAGCTCGGCCAGCGTGAACAGCGCATCATCGGCGAGAATATCGTGGCTGAATCCCGCCACCAGCGTTTCGAGGAGTGAAACTGCCTTGTCCACATCGTTGGTCTTGCGAGCAAGCGCACTGCGCAACCAAAGCACATCGTCCGCAAGGGCATGACCAGGAGTCAGCGCCTTCATAGAGTCCAGGATTGCATCTGCTTCGCTTAGCCGATTCTGGAACACCAGCAAATCTGCCCGCGAATACTGTTCCATAGGCGCTGAACTGGTATCCAGGCCCATATTAGACGAAAGGAAAACGTCCAGGTTCAACGCGTCGTTGGCCACCAATTCGCTGGTGCTGGCTTTAAGCACTTCTAATTGCGCTTTGGCCCAGGTAAAATCACCCTGGAAGTAAGACAAACGGGCGTTCAGGAAACGGGCCCTTTCGCCCAGAGGTTCGTCTTTCATGGTCTTGTCCACCTGGCTGTACAGCAGTGAAGCATCCCATATATCGCCGTCCATAAGGAGGTAATCGCCCAAATCAAGCTTGGCCTCAGCCAACTCTGCAGGGCGCAACCCAGGCCAGGTCAAGGTTTGTTCCACCCACGCAATAGCTGAATCCATTTGGTGCAGGTACAGGGCGTGGAGGCGAGCGCGGCTGCGCCAGGCCTCCGCAGAGCGCGCATCACGGCGGCCATAATCGCGCAAAAACTGTTGGTAGTCCGCGCTAAGCCCCCGAATATCCGCTTCAGTATAGTCAAAACCCGCCATGAGCTTTTCCTGGCGGCATTCAATGAGCCCGTTGCGTGAGTTGAAATAGTAAATGCCTTCGCGCCCCTTGCTGACCAAGTAGTCGTACGCGTGAATGGCTGCCGTCCAAGCCTTTTCAGACTGGGCTAGCTCAGCGAATTCATACACCCGATGGCCGCCTTCCTGGAGCCGGCGATCCTGTGCCCGAACCTGTTGAAAAGCGGCTTCAAAGTCCTTGTTCTGGATGAAATTCCAAATGAGCAATTCGGTCCATCGCTCGTCGTTGGGCTGCCGTTGAATGCGGGTGTAAACCTGGTTTTGCAGCTCTTCGTATTGGCTTTGCTCCGTCAGGTTGCGCTGGAGAGACGCCTGAACCGTTGGCATATTGCGTTCATCAGCCTGTAAGTAGTCCAGAAAGGCGCCGATCATAGCCTGCATATCGCCTTTGCGGTAATAGAGATTGGCCAACTCGTAGTCGAAAGGCTGCGCCTGACCCTTCAACAGCTTGGTGCCACTCTCCAACGCGCGAATGGCGTAGTCGTATTCGTCAATAGCCGTAAACGCGTTAGAGAGCTGAACTATCTGACTGCGATCTGCTGCCAATTGCTCCACAGCCCCTTCGAACTGAATTTTTGCCTGGTCTGCCTGACCCTTTTGGCGGTACATGGCCCCCAAATCCACACGATAGCCCAATTGCAACGGCTGTTTGCGGATCAGTCGGCGCAATTCCTTTTCCAGATCGTCGAAAGCCTTGAGCGCCATCTGGCACTCGTAGAAATAGCGGTAAAAGATCTCCGATTCCGGCTGCTGCTCCCTTAGCTCCTGGTACAAGACTACGGCCTTGGCGAATTCCCCCCTGCGAAAGTACTCTTGCGCGAGCGCCTCTTTTTTGACCTGCGCAGACAACCCCTGTGCGAGTAAAAGCAAAGCGGCAACAACAATCAAACGAATTTTCATGGGCAGAAAATGAGAGCAGAGCACTGTCGGGGGAAGGGCCTGGCTGCCTACAGCAACCCACGAGCTTAACCTCAACAGGTTCGTTACTTCAAGCAACTTACGGGCCTAACCTGAACAGGTTCGTTACTTCAAGCAACTTACGAGCCTAACCTGAACAGGTTCGTTACTTCAAGCAACTTACGAGCCTAACCTGAACAGGTTCGTTAAAATACCGCCCTTTTGAAAACAAATCCACCCGACGGGTATAGACAAGCGGACAAATCTTCATTTAAAACGCGGATTTAGAAGGTCAAGAGCTAAAGCGGCGTTGGTGCCTGCCTTCCTGACGTGCCTTGGCTGACCTGCTGGGACAGCGAATGTTGAAGGGTTAAGAGGAAGCTTGGGACTTTCTCTGAAGTCAGTATAACGACGAACTCTAATGTTCGCCAACAAAAATCACGGTTGTCTCTGGGCATTATGTTGGCAATAAAACGCACCTTTTTACTCGGAAACCAGCCAGACCGCCAAAGTCCAAAACTGCTAGTGATAATCTTGGCGTAGATATACTTATATAATCTAATTTTTACAGACAAAAAACCAAAATTTTCAAAACCGCCTTCTTTGTCCATACTTGAGAATTCCTACAAAAAACACGCCACCTATTGCATTGCCCAGAATGGAGGTGGCTTCAAAACTTACATAGTCCATGATACCGATAGTAGGATCGATCAATAATCCCGCAAACACTTCTATAGAGCCGACAATGGAATGATGCAAACCACCGATACCAATTGTGGAAGTGACCAAAACGATCATAAACAGGCGACTTATTGTCTCTTGTGATGATGCCACTAACCAGGAAAGTAGCCCCATAAGCCACCCAGCAACGACAGCGCTTATAAGGATCAACGGCAAGGGAAAGTCAATAACTTTATGGGCCAGATGAGCAAAAGCTTCATTGGATATTACTCCAATTGCCGGGGCAAAATAGACCAGAAATGTCCCGAAGATATATCCGCCAATTAAATTGCCCGTTAGAATAACTGCCCAAAGAATGAAAAGACTCTTAATACTAATGGTCTTGTTCAATACCGGAAGTACTGCCAGAGTAGTGTGCTCTGTAAACAATTCGGATCTGCCAATAATCACAAAAATGAACCCTATGGGGTAAGCGAATGAGATGAGAACGTGTAAGAATTCACTGGAAACCTGACCGTGAAAAAGAGTAAATAATGTCCCCATCAAAAATATGCTGAACCCAATTTCTAGCCCCGCAGAAAGAGCAGAAATAAACAAACGCTTATTAGATCGTTCATATTCGCTAATCGAAGTGGCTAACTGTTCTTCCAATATATCATTGATCCCTTTTGGCTGATCAGCACTCCGTTTTTTACTGTTGTCTAATTTGCTCATGTTTAAGATTGAATCGACAGACTGGTCAAAAAGATTTTGAGCTAGCAATATAATTTAATCACGCTACCTATTTCCATTATTGAATTTTTTCTCAAAATCGCCTCTAAAGGTGAAAAACTCATTCACGGTTTTAAACCGTACCTGGAAAACACGTGCCAAACCAACCCAGCCATACACCAGGATGATAACGTATATTATCAAAATTGCCTGACTGTGCAAAAAGCCTTTCTTATCATGGAAAGTATCTCTTGATTTGAAGGTAGGTATTCTTTGCATGCTTCTTGATTTAGGGTCATGCAGTTTGTATCAGGCAAACTGCGGGGTCTGCTGTATTTGCATGGCTACCATGCATGGGCGTGTATTGGAGATACTGATTACAGTCACCTTTACCGTCTACAAGTTTAAGGCGAAAGATGAAGGTCGTAGGCGCTATAGAGCTTGAAACCAAAATTTTCCAGGCAGCAACTTTTGTCAAAAACTTTTAATCATAATTTTATATACTTATCACAGATGTGTCAATGATGGAAATTATTTCTGAAATTTTGTAATGCTTCAAAGTCTATAACGCTTAACCTTTAGAGCCTAATAGATTGAGCACTAAATACATTTATAAATGAAAGATGATAAATTAATCGAAAGTTGCATTGCCGCTTGCAAAAAGTGTGCTGATGCTTGTGAAACTTGTTCGACAGAAAACAAAGGAAAAGCAGGAATGGAAAATTCCGTCAAACTTTGTATAGCTTGCAAAGACGCTTGCAACGAGTTAATCGCAGCAAGCAAAAGTGGTGGTACAAATTTGGATGCACTTTGCAGAAAATGCGAAGAAGCTTGTATGGCATGCGCAAATGAATGTGAAAAACATACTGACATGCAGCATTGCCAAGCATGCGCAGATGCTTGCAACAAATGTGCGGCAGAATGTAAAGCTATGCTAGCAGTAGCCGCGTAATTCACCAAATTGGGAACAACCGAAGCGGTTGTTCCCAATTTTATCAATAATTATTTCTATACTACATATCTATTGAATGTGTGGTACTTATCAGAAGGTTCGGCACTTAAAAGGCCGGACTGGCCAAAATGGCCATATTGTAGGTAGCCCTGGAAAGCCAGGGCTCAGAGAAAGGGAAATATGATAGGCTCATCAATAATATCCTTCATGCCAGATTACTCAAAAAAAAGATTTTTAAAATTATTTAATAACACATAATTTAATTTTTCATGCTATTGTTTACCCATGATATGATGCCGGAGTTATTAAGTGTTCATGCCCAAACATGCATATCACTCTATATGCCCACGCACCGCACTCACCCTGACAATCTTCAGGATCCCATACTATTTAAAAATCTGTTAAAGAGACTAAACCAATCCCTGCTCCAACAATATTCAGCGTCAGAAGTTACCATACTACTGGAGCCATTTTTAGTGCTTTCAACTAATGAAGATTTTTGGAGGCATACATTAGATGGGCTGGCTGTTCTTAGCACTGTTGATATGTTCAGAACCATAGGCTTACCGTCATCGATAGAAGAGTTAACCGTTGTTGCTAACAGCTTTCATACAAAACCGCTCCGCAGATATTTGCAGTCGGTAGAGCGATACCACGTGTTGGGTTTGAGCCTACATGATTATCAAATTTATGAAGGCAACAGGCACTCGCTCACAGAATTGGGGCTTTCTTCAAGTATTCCTAAAAATATAGAAGAAGCATTGGGTTACGATTTAACCGAAAAGCATTCCACGGTCGCCTCCTATGGCGGTGTAGGCGGTCAAAGCAATGTCATGCATCACGGGCACGGAGGAAAAGCAGATGAAGCGGAGATTGATTCTGAACGATTTTTTCGCTTTGTTGCAAAAGCTATCAACGATCACTATTCCAGACCTTCCGGTTTGCCGCTGATTCTGGCTGCATTGCCGGAGCACCACAATCTATTTCATAAGGTGAGCAATAACCTTTCATTACTTCCCGCTAGTATTGATGCCAACCCGAAGTCCATAGAGACGGGTGAACTCGCAAAACGTGCCTGGGAAATTATGGAACCGTATTATAATGGCATTATCGAAAAAGCTTGTGATGAATACCATCAGGCAAAATCAAAAGGCTTAGGAAGTGACAGAATAAGTGACGTAGCATCGGCGGCAGCAGCCAGCAGGGTAGATACCTTATTGATAGAAGCCGACCTCCAAATTCCGGGTAAAATAGTAGGCGACAAAGGCAGTATTGAAAAAGGCGATTTAGAAAATCCTGAAATTGATGATTTGCTGGATGACTTAGGCGAACTGGTTACAAAAATGGGCGGCAAAGTAATGATTGTTCCACAGGAAAAAATGCCCACCAAAACAGGGGTCGCCTGTGTATTTCGTTATTAATAATAAAATAAATATTGATACTTCATAAAACTAAAACGCATTGCAAATGACAATCTTACTAAATACTGATAATAATATATTAGGAACTGAAGAAATGAGAGAGCCTTTGGAAGCTGCTATTGCAAAAGCCTTTGCCAAGTTCAGCGATCATATAACAAGAATAGAAGTGAAAATAAGTGATGAAAATGGCGATAAAACTAGCGCCATTGATAAAAGATGCGTGCTGGAAGTGCGTCTTAAAGGAATGCAACCTTTGGCTGTTACCAGCCACGGGGATACCATTGAAAACGCTGTGGATAAAGGGATAGACAAAATGAAAAATTCCCTTGACACGGTGATAGGACGCCTAAGAAATTATTAGCATCAGCATGAAATGTTTACCAGCATCTTAGCCGAGCTTAGTGTTGCACTAGAAGTTTGAGAACCCCAGACCGCTCAGTTCTATTGGAAGTGGAAACACCTCAGTTCAACCTGTAGTGTAAGCCTCCTAAGCACTCCTGGAAACCACTCAGTTCAACTGGAAGTGGATCGGTATGGTAAACTGCACTTTCACGGGCTTGCCGCGCTGCTTACCGGGCTTCCAGTCGGGCATTAGGTTGACCACCCGAAGGGCTTCTTCGTCGCAGCCGCCGCCGATTCCGCGGACCACCTGAGCGTCTTTGACTTTTCCGCTTTGGTCCACGATAAAGCGGACGAAAACCTTGCCCTCAATGCCGTTTTCTTTGGCAACCTGCGGGTACTTGATGTTTTTGCCAAGCCATTTGTACATGGACTGCTCCCCACCGGGGTACTCAGGCATGTCTTCAACCACCACAAAGAAGTCGGGTTCTTCTGCTTCTACCACTTTGGGTTTCTCAGGCTCAACGTATTTAACCTGCTCAATGGCCTTGTCTTCCTGAAAATCTTGTTCAAAGATCTTCGGTGCTTCGTCAATATCCTCGTCATCGTCCACTTCAATCACTTCTGGTGGCGGGGGTGGCGGGGGGGGGGGTGGAGGCGTTTGGTTGGTTTGAGGAATGTTTTCAATCTCCTCGTCAACTGCAGAAGACACCAATAAGCCGGAAGAACCTTCAATTGGGGGCTTGTAATTAAAGGCCATCAAAAGTACTCCGAGCGCAATCGCAAACCCCGTAAGGAGGAAGACCATCCGGTAGTACGGAAGGCTGGCTTCCGTGTAGGTTTTAACGAAAACGGAGCGACTTAGGTCGGTGCCCTCGTATTTGCCCATGATGGAGTCTCGCGAGCGGAGTCGGAAAAACAGGATGGTTCCTGCAATAGGCAACACCAAAATGGCCACTACTAGGGCTGAAAACACTGGAATAGTCATAGGCCGGGGTTTATTCGTTTAGCGATGATGATGATGAAGGCGAATAATCCCAAAGTTGAGCCGATAATATTAGCCATTAAATCCAAAACATCAAAGTAGCGCTGGGGAATCCAGACCCCTTGAACGACTTCAATGGCCAATCCGTACAAAGCGATGACAATCCAAAGCACCCAACTTGACTTTAAACGCCAAAAAGAGCCTTGGTATTGCGGAATCATGGCGATGGCGCTCAAAAAGGACAGCAAACTGTAGACCCCAATATGGGCGAATTTGTCGAATTCCCAAAAATTGACCTCGGGGAGCTCCTGACCAGGCGTTATGGACAGACCCAGGATGACCAGGGCCCAAATCAGGGCAACTGAGGCAAAAATTGGGCGCAACGCAGGATCAGAGGGATATTGGCAATACCCTTAACCAACCAGGGCAGCGTAGGCGTCCGCATCCATGAGTTCGCCAACTTCTGCAGGTCGGCTCAGGATGATTTTGGCCATCCAGCCCTTGCCATAGGGGTCGGAATTGACCAAATCGGGGCTCTCTTCCAAGTCTGGATTGATTTCGCTTACCTGGCCGCTGATGGGCATATAGAGGTCCGCCACCGTTTTTACCGCTTCGACTGTGCCAAAGGTGTCGCCAGAAGCCAGGTCCTCGCCTTCGGTTTCAATCTCCACGTAAACAATGTCGCCGAGTTCACGCTGCGCAAAATCTGTGATGCCCACGGTAGCGGTATCTCCATTCACACGAATCCATTCGTGGTCTTTGGTGTACTTGAGGTCTGCAGGAAAATTCATGGGTCGGTTAAATGTGGCGCAAAGATAACCGTTCGCCGCATAGCGAGAAAAGGCCCTTCGCCCGTTATTCTGTCAGCGTAAACCGGACTTTGATGCCCGCATCGGTATTGGTTACCGGGAAGGAGTTGGAAATCTTGGGAACGTTCCGGGTGCGATTAAAGAACAACTGCACGTTTAGGCGATTGTTGACCACATAGTCAATGGTGGGGTTAAGCGTAATTGCGCGCGTGCCCCCGGTTGGCTCGGCCAGATCCTGGTCAAGGCGGTAGTTGGTCACCAGGTCATCCCGCCAGTTCATGTCAAATTTGAACGTGAGGTCATTCTCCAGCCGTATGGTCTCACCGCGCCATTTAAAGGGCAATTGGAAACCGGTCATTCGGTACCCCAGGCCAATGGTGAACGAGGTTGAGTTGTTTTCGCTGAGCTGGTAGTCCACAAAGTTCATGCTCAAGGTGCGCGAGCGCTTGTAGTCAAACTTCATGGTGATATCGTTGACCAGGGTGGCGTCAATACCAATGAGCGGGCTGAGCTGCTCACTGAGCACTATAGCCGGGATGTCGTACAGGGTCAGGAAGTTGCCCGAGATAGTGTCCGTTACGTTTGCATAAAGAAAATAATTGCCATTAAAATCCATGTCCGTTCGGTAGCTGTTCACGGACAGGGTCGAGGTATAACCGTGGGTTAGGTTAAAGCTGGTGAACACCTTCTGGAGCGCTTTGATTTTGCTCAACCCGTTGTACGTAATTCGCCAGTTGGGCACCGGCATGGTCTCAAAAATGTTCAGGCGAATCTTGTCCCGGTTGTTGCGCAAGTCATCGGGGGTGAGCCCGCGGTATGCGGCCAAAAAGGCCGGTATGAGCACGTCTTGGGAGTACGGACCATAACCTTGCGTATACTCGTTAAAGTTTACGGAGCCCGTGTCTACAGAAGGCGAGAACCCGCCTTCGCTGAACGGATTAAGATCAGACAAATAGGCCGCAATCTCTACCCGGTTGTCTTCCAGGTTTTTAAAGAGCAACGACACATCGTTCTCGTTTAAATCGTTGTTGAACATAGTATTCCATGCGATGTAGGTCACATTAAAACTGCCGACATCAATAGGATTTAGGCTTTCAAACAGAGGGTTGTCAACGGTGCGGGTGTTGCGGAAGAACTCGCTGTGGTTTCTGCTAAAGGTCTTGTCAACGTTGAGTTCAATGCGGAAATCGCGCACGGGTTCCACCGTGGCTTTAATGGACAAATTCTCCGAGTAATTCTGCGTGAACAATTGGTTTAAGGACAGCGAGGTTGAAATCCAACCCTTAGCCGCCGCTTCCTGCAACCAGGTATTCCCCGGCTGAATACCCGCTACAAAGTCCCAACCCGGTCCGGCCTGACCAGGCGTGATGCCCAAGTACTTGGGTGTAAGCATGTAACCCGGAACATTGGTAGAATAGTTTTGCGAATAGTTTACGGTGGCGCGCTTAACACCAAGCACCACGCGGAAAATGACGTCAAGTAAAGCATCTACGGCCGGACTGGTTTTATCCTCGTCGTCTTTGCCCTTCTTCTTTTTCTTGTCTTCTTCGTCCCCTTCTCCTTCAACATCATCTTTTGGTGGGACATCCCAGTCGTCCTCTCCCCCACCGGTGTCGTCGCCCCACTTGCCAAAATCAGCGCCGCCGGCTGCCGCCTTGGTATCGCTGTTGTACTTTTTAAGGAAGGGTATCTTGTTGTAGAAGTTCTTAAAGTTCAACTCCGTATTCAGCGACCGCGTCTGCGTGTTGCCAATGAGGTGCCCCAGCGTATCCGCTAAGCCAAGCGATCCCGCTGTCCAGGCATAGGAACCTGCATAGTTGGCCCGCACCGTTACCCAATCCAGAATCGGAATCTTTTTAAAAGGCAAGGTGTAGTTCACGCCTACCGTTTGCCGATAATTAACGTTGCGGCCAAAGTCAAAGAAATTCTGCCACATCGAGTCGCGCTTGACTTGGGTATCCAGTACACCTGCCGGTTCGTCAATCCGGCTTTGATTTGTGGCGGAATAATCTAACTTGATGCTTTTGGTCAGGTCCCAACGCACGTTGTAGAAACGATCCCAGTTAAAAAACTTGTTGAAGGTGGGAATGGTTAACCCATCGCCATAAATGTCGCGCAAAATCGTCTCGCCAAATTGCCGGTTCAGTTCTGTGCGGAAACTGTAGGAGTTGGGGATAATGTTTAGGTTGATGTCCCGGATAATAGCCAGGTACTTCTTCTCGCGCGAGATCAGTTTCTCGAAAGGCGAAATGTAGTTTGCCTTTCCCGTGTAATTGTAAGAAACTGCTCCCTTGTGCAGCTGAATCAGGTCTTCTTCAATGACCGGATCAGAGCGGAAGGTTTCTGAATATGCATAAGTAAAATCAAAGTTCTCAACATTCCACGGCATCGGTTTCTTGCCCTTCCGGTCTCGTTCAATGCGAACGTTGGTAAAGTTGAAACTCTTAATAGACTGGTAGTTCTGGACCGAGCGCTTGTAAATACCCGCAGAATCTGTACCAAAGACCGTGCGGATTTCATCCAGGTTGGGATCCAGCACGACGTCAAACGTATAAGGGTCGAATTCCGGCGTCGAGAAGCTCTCGTTGATGCTGGCGTAAAACGGCAGGCGCACGCCCCATTTAGACGGCAGGAATTTACCGAGCTCTAAATTCAGCGATGCATCGTATTGGAAGAAGTTGTCCAGGTAGCGTTCCGCAATCTGCTGATCGAGCGTACCAAATCCTATGGTATGCATATTCGCAGATACGGTTGCTGAACCCAGGTCTGCCAACTTCATGTCCATCCGACCCAGCGCGGCCCATCCTCCGCGTTCGTTAATATCAGAAAGGCGCAATTCGTTCACCCAAATCTCCGAGCAGAAACTTTGTCCGGTACCCACATCCTCTTTCGGGTTTCGGATACCAATCATAACTTGTTCTACGTAGCCCAAATCGGGGTTACCAATAATGGTCAACTTAAAATTATCAAACTCTCCCGGACCATAATTATTGATCTCCTCATAGGGAACAAAGGGCGAGACCCCCGCCGCGTTCCGATTCACCTTGATGGTAACGAATGAATCCATCGGGAAATCGATCCGGGTCCGCCAGATAGCCTCCTTTACCGCATTGTCATCAATGGTTCCCGGAGGAATGGCTTCTGGCCGCGTGATGAGCAGGGGCACTTCGAGCTCGTAAAAGTTCTGGGTAAAGTCAGAGCCGATGCGGAGGAAAAGGGTCAGGTTTCCATCGCCAGGTCGAAGGGATTCCGCGGCGCCGATCAACGCCTCGCCGTGGGCATCCATTAGCAGGCGCTTGTAGCGGCGCAGGTCAAGGTTCAGTTGCTTGAAAATGGCGCGTGCATCGCCGTCGACGAGTTCACAGATCTGCATGCTCAGCGCCTGTTCGTTCTGGAGGAATGCAGACGTTCCCGGACCGGCGACAATAGCCTCCCGGATAGCATCGGGAGGCAGGCTGTAGGGAATAGGATCGCGCTCGGAGTTCTCTTCCAGGCTCACGGCCGATACGTTGAAGTCTGTTTCACCGGCGCCATCATCCGGGAGGTATTCCCCCGGATTGAGCAGGCTGAACTGGTAGCGGCGCCATTGGTTGCGCACCAATTCCAGGCGGCCAAAACGCATAATCACAGGCTCGTCAAAACCGGTCATGAACATCCGGATAAAGCGGATGGAACGGAAGTCGTTTATGTTGCCGACGCGCTGGTCAAACTCAGCCACTGGAATTTTGAACTGAATCCAGCGGTAAGGCGTGACATCGCCGTCCAACAAGGTCTCCTGCCCTTCTACCACACTGGTTACGTATTTGTCGCCGGTGGTCATGCCCGGGCGGAACGGAATGCGGTAAGAGAAGTAAGCCTCTGTTTCGTTGAGCGTAAAGTCGCGGTTCAGGTCTTCAGAGTTCGGCAGGTTTGTGGACGAAGTTGGGTAGGTCTCGGGCGAAGATTCAGAAACCGGCGAATTGCCTTCTGCGTTGTTGTAGCGTTTGTAGCGCTCCAAAATGGGCAATTGCAAGTCGTCGTAGTCCTGGCCACGATAATAATGGTAGTTATCTTTTGAAGGGTCAAGCGTAATCTCTCCAATGATGCCTGGATCCACCCCGGCTGCAGCCAGATCCGTGTTGATAAATTGGGTGAAGAAATTCCGCTCCTGATCGTCGTTCTGGCCGTCCAGACCTTTGTCTTGGTTAACTCGCGTTGCCGGGTCGTTGTCAAAGGCCGTGGTGATGGGCTGGGTTCGCGGCACCAACGCCCAATTGGTTTCATCCAGGTTATCGGTGGAGCCATCGCGGTCCAGGCCGTTCTCAAAGAACATCCGCGAATCCTTAAGGATGTCTTCGCTGACGTTACCGATGTTGATGAACAGGTCACCGGCATCGCCCGGTACGGGTTTGTCGGGCGCGTCCAGGTAGGGGTCCATGACCCAGAACTCAATGAACTCTATGTTGGCCGCTTCAAAGTCGTTAGTCTGCAGTTCCCGCATGATCCCACCCCAACGGGTTTCCGGCTCGCGCAGCGTTCCATCGGGAGCCAACCCCGCGGAAATACCGGTCGGCAACGCGTCAAAGTTGTAAGGACCCACCTCTGACGGATAGTAGGCCAGGTCAAAAGTGGCCATCGTGGTCAGGGTACCCGGGGCAAATTGCTGGGTGGGGAAAATCTCCAGCTCGCTGACCTGACGGACGAAGTTGCTGCTTTGGTCGTCGCGAGTGATGTGGTTGGGGGTGGCCGCGTTGTTGGTCAGGAACAGCGGGTCAATAGTGTACCAAGCAATTTTGGCGCGGTTCTTTCCGTAGTCCAGGTTGTCAAAGCGTTCAGCTTCGGGGAACAACACCCGATCATCCGCACCGACCACGCCTGCGGGTGTCGAGGCAATTTCCCACGCGATAAACGGAAAGCGAAGGTCATAGGCTGCGCGGCTGCCCTCGAAATCATCCAGAAAAATAACTCCCTGACCATCCTGGTCAATGGCCGGCGAACTGCCAGGTTTGAAATTGGCCACTTCACCGGAAAGCGTGATGGTGGATGTTTCCTTGGTGCTAAACAGCGGCAGTTTATCCAGCGCGCGCGTCAGCCAGGGCGCCTCCGTGGAGTAGTTCAGGTCAAACCCCATCATGCGGTTCTGGATCGGGTCATCGCCCACGTTCACTTTTTGGGTGAAGGGCCGCTCGCTCAACCGCAACACCGTAGCGCCGATGGTGAAATCATCGCTGATCCAATAATCAAAACGCGAACCGAGCAGCGACTTAACCTGGAAGCCGAACTGGTTGTTGTTCTCAAAATTGACGTTGATCGGCAAGCCTGAGTTAAGAATGGACTCGTTGATGATTTTGATGCGGCCCAGGTTGTAGTCCACCGTGTAGTCGGCATTCTCCTGAAGGGCCTGCCCACCGGCGGTCACCGTCACCGAGCCGCGCGGCAGGTTGAACGTACCCAGGTAGATGTCGGAACTCACCGAACTTTTGTACTCGCCTTGCATCACAAAGCGGTTAAACTGGGGAAATTGCTCTGCGATGATGGGCGTCTGCGTGTACAACTCGTCGTAAGCGTAATTGTTGGCTTCGGGATCAGGGCTGCCATCGTCGTTCACAAACTGGCTGCGCAGGAAGGAGCCAAAAGGCTCCAACACCGGGAAGATAATGCGGCCCGTTGCCGGCAGAATGGTGACCCCCGGTAAAAAGTCAAAGACCCCATCTGGTTGGGGGTCGCTGTTGTTGTTGAGGTTGTCCAGGTTCAGCAGCGTAATCAACGGCTTGCCGTTAATGCGCGGATTGTCTGCTGGAATGTAGCGCTTGAATCCACCACCCGGGTCCTGGTAAACCAGGTTCATGCGGAAACCGTCAGGCGAGATCTGGAACCCGCCAAACGAGTAGATGTTCTTCATCATCAGGTCCCACATCGGCAGGTCAATGCGGTTGCTGGTGGGCTTGAGCAACTTGAGAAAAATGACGTTGCTCGTGTCAACGTTCGGGGGCAATTCGTCCGTGAACTCCCCAACCTGATACGTGCGGCCGTTGAGGGTATACTCGTAAGCTACCGCCAGCACATCATCCGGTTGCAGCGAGGCGTTGATGCTCATGTACCCGAGCTGACCGTTGAGCGTGTACTCCGTGGGCAACAATTTGCGACCGCGGGTCTTCTCAAAGTCGCGAACCGGTTGCATTTTGAACGCTCCTCCGGGATCGGTCAGGGTAGCCGTTACGCTGTTGAGGTCTCGCGCACCGCTGGCACGGCTCAAATCGCTGTACAAGTCGTTGGCGTAGTTGCTGGCAGGACCGCCCGGGTCGAGCGGGTTGATGGTACCGCCGCGATTCGTGCTCCAGAAAATAGAGTCGGCTTCGCCCATGTCCGCGAAACCCACGATGTCGCGCGTATTGATCGTTGCCCCGGTGGTGTTCGTGACCCAAACTTCGATCCGGTTAACGAAAACGGGGGAATTGATGAAGGGAAGGGTGTTCAACCACGGTTCGTAATTATCGCGGAAGTAGTGACCCAGGAAGTAGTGCCGGAACGCGTCGTATTGGTTGGCAAAAATCTCGAACTCGCGGCGCTGAGCGCCACCCTGTACTTGAATGGATTGCGTTTCCGAGCGCTGCTGGCTCATGATGCTGGTCCAGCTCAAGCGGCCGAACTGCATTTTGGTCTTGAAACCGAACAGGCTCTGCGTACCGGGAATGAGGGTAGACGTCAATGGCAGACTGACGTTGCCCGCCTCAATGCTCTGCACGATGTCGTCTTCAAAGCCGGTGTACTCCAGCTTTACCTGGTTTTCAAAGTCAAAAGTGGCCTCCGTGTTGAAGTTGGTGGTCAGTTTCAGCTTCTCCCCGATTTTGCCCAACAGCGACATGTTGATAGCCATGTCAAAGTCAAAACCGCCCTGGCGGCGCTGGCGCTCGGTCAGAATGGGGTTCTCAATGTTCTGGAAACTGCCCCCGAACGTGAGGTCAATGTTGCCCGAAGGGCGGATGTCCACATTGCAACCGCCAAAAAGGCGGCAGAAAAACTCGTTGCCAACATACAATTGAGGCACCGTTCCACCCCCGCTCAACAACGATTCGCCCTGCGACCGCTCCTGCCAGTATTGTTGAAGAGACTTTTGGCTTTCGGCCTCGATGAATTCCTCAAACGAATAGTAGGTCGGGGGGCGGTATGGCGTACCGTCTACTTGTTGGGTCACCGTGTATTGGCCGGTAACGGGGTCATAGGTGACCGTTTGTTGCACGGCGGCTGGTGCACCCAGATTAAAGGCATGGGGGTCGGGCTGAAAAATATCCCCTTCGTCCGTGTCTTCAAAGGGGTAGGGCAGCGTATCACCAGTATCGGCTGAATCGGCTAAAAAGACTGCTTCAGGCGTCGCATTTAGGGCGAAGGGCGTCATTACCAGCGCAACTGGTTCTGGGGCTGTCGCCAGGCCAAGCGGCTCGGGCGCAGGATCCTGACCCGCCTTTGGCTCGATGGATTCCGGCCATGCGTACAAAGGCAGGTTGGCCTCCCGGGGGAAACCACCTTCAGACGTGTTGCGCAGTTCTGCGGCAAATATCACCGCACTGACCAGCGCACCTACACCAAACCACGCGTAGATCTTGGTCAAATACAAATCCTTACCCTTTACATGTTTTGCAGAGCCAGCTTGATCATTGCCTCAACGGACGAGATAACGGGCTGATTCTTAATTACTTTCGAGATTGCTTTTTCGCTGGCCGGGCGAGCAAAGCCCAATATGACCAAAGCGGATAACGCCTCCTCCTGCATCGTATTGCGTGGAAGCCCCTGAATACTTTCTTCAACCGCTCCTGATGACGAAACTTTGTCTTTCATTTCCAGGATTAGTCGCTTAGCGGATTTGGGGCCGATTCCCTTGATGCTCTTGATGCGGTCTTCATCTTCAGACAAAATTGCCTGGGTTAACTCCTGGGGTGCCATGGCCGAGAGCACCATGCGGGCTGTGCCAGGACCGACGCCGCTTACCGCAATCAATTTCTGGAAAAGCTCGCGCTCCTCCTTGCCTGAAAAGCCGTAGAGCGTGTGTGCGTCTTCCTTGATGTGCAAGTGGGTGTACAAGCGACAATTGGGCTTTCCCTGAATCTGCTCGAACGTGTACAAGCTGATGTGAACGGCGTAGCCCACCCCCCCCACCCCCAGGACGACCTGGGTAGGCGTGATCTCAATAAGCTGTCCATCCAAGAATGCAATCATGCTGGTCCCCCCCCGTCAGCCTGTAAACATGGAGATTTGGACCAAAAGGTCTGGATCCCATAGGTCCGAAGCGCCGCAAGTTATGGAAAAATCGCGCGCGGCTGTTGGGCAAGTGTACGCGTTTAACACGGACACGTTACAAAAATCAGCCATGAGTACCAAAGAAATCACCAAACCCTAGTCTGGCTCAGGTAAAAGGGCAGCCAAACCGGCTGGGCTCAATGGTGGCCATTGGCGCTGAACTGGTCTGCTTCCGTGGAGTCTTTAAGGGCCGTGGTGCTGGATGTGCCCGCCATGACCGTGTTCTGGACGGCATCAAAGTATCCGGTACCCACAAAACTCTGGTGCTTGGCAGCGCGGTAACCAGCAGCTTCGTTGGCGAACTCGCGCTGCTGGAGCTGGCTGTAGGCAAACATCCCTTCGCGCTTGTAGGCGCTGGCCAGTTCAAACATGGAGTTGTTGAGCGCGTGCCAGCCGGCCAGCGTGATGAACTGGAACTTGAAGCCCATAGCATTCAGCTCTTCGCGGAAATACTTCATGGTCTTTTCGTCCAGATTGGCCTGCCAGTTAAAGCTGGGCGAACAATTGTAGGCCAGCATCTGGTCAGGGTAATGCTTTTTGATGGCTTCGGCGAAGGTGCGGGCCTGTTCCAGGCTGGGTTTGGAAGTCTCCATCCAGATCAGGTCGGCGTAGGGGGCGTAGCTCAACCCCCGGTCTATGCAGGCTTCCAGCCCGTTGCGGACGTAATAAAAGCCTTCCGCAGAGCGCTCGCCGGGCACCACAAAACCGCGGTCCCGCTCGTCTACGTCGCTGGTCAGCAGGTTGGCCGCCTCGGCATCCGTGCGGGCGATGACCACGCTGGGCACCCCGCAGACATCGGCCGCTAAACGCGCGGCAACCAGCTTATTGATGGCCTCTTGTGTAGGAACAAGCACTTTTCCCCCGAGATGGCCGCATTTCTTAGCCGAACTGAGCTGGTCTTCAAAATGCACCCCGGCAGCACCGGCCATAATCATGTGCTTCATCAGCTCAAACGCGTTCAGGTTGCCCCCGAAACCCGCCTCGGCATCGGCCACCAGCGGCACCATCCAGTCAATGCGGTCGTCGCCCTTCATCCAGTGAATCTGATCGGTGCGCAACAACGCGTTGTTGATGCGGCGAACCAGCGCCGGCACGGCATCCACCGGGTAGAGGCTCTGATCGGGATACATCGTCTCGGCGGTGTTGGCGTCGCCGGCCACCTGCCAGCCGCTCACGTAAATAGCGTTCAGCCCGGCCTCCACTTCCTGGATGGCCTGGTTGCCCGTCATGGCGCCCAGCCCTGTGACCGGCCCGGCCTCGTGCAGCCCCTTCCACAGTTTCTCCGCCCCGTTGCGGGCAAGCGTGTGCTCAATTTGCATGGAGCCTCGCAGGTTCACCACTTCAGCGGCGGTGTACGGACGGGAGGTGTTCTTCCAGCGCGGATTTTCGTTCCAATCGCGGATTAACTGGTCAATTTGGTCCTGGCGAGTCATCGTATGCGGGTTTTGTAAATTAGTTAAACTGTAGTTCGAAGGGGGGCACTCGTTGAAGCGGCTTTGATGGAACTTTCCAAAATCCACTTGTGCATTCTATATCAGTTCATATGCCGGCAGCGTCAAGAACTCGACGAAATCGCGGCTTCGGATAAGGTCATCAAACAATTCGGAGGCCTTGGCAAAGCGGCCCCGGTCGTAGCGCTCGGCACCAACGTACGCGCGGATTTTCTCCAGTTCCTCCGGAACCATGGCAGCTACCATAAAATAAGTTATGGTGCGGCCGTCCTCCAGGGCGCTGCGGCGCTGAATCCACTGCCAGACTTGAGTGCGGCTGATCTCGGCGGTGGCCGCGTCCTCCATGAGGTTGTAGAGCGCAGCGGCTCCCACCCCCTTCAACCAGCTTTCGATGTAGAGAATGCCCACATTGATGTTCAGGCGCAGGCCCGCTTCCGTAATGGTTCCGGGCGAAGGGGTCAGCAAATCTTGCGCCGTGACGTGCAGGTCTTCGCGCTTGACATGGATTTGATGAGGCGTGGGCATTTGCCGATCAAAAATTTCCATGGCTACACCAACCAGGCCTGGATGCGCTACCCAGGTGCCGTCGTGGCCGTTGCGCACTTCGAGCTCTTTGTCTTTGCGCACCTTTTCAATGGCAGCAGCATTGGCCTGCTCGTCGCCCTTGATGGGGATGAATGCTGCCATGCCGCCCATGGCATGTACCCCGCGCCGGTGGCAGGTCTGGATAACCAACTGCGAATAGGCGCTCATGAAGGGCACCGACATGGTCACCTGGCCGCGCTCCGGCAATACGTATCCGTCCAGGTTGCGCAGGCGCTTGATGTAGCTAAAAATGTAGTCCCAGCGGCCGCAGTTCAGGCCGGCGCTGTGGTCGCGGAGTTCCCAGAGTATTTCGTGCAGTTCAAAACTGGCCAGGATGGTTTCTATTAAGACGGTGGCCTTGATGGTGCCCTTAGGAATACCCAGGCGGTCTTGGGCGCGCAAGAAAACGTCGTTCCACAAGCGCGCCTCGTGGTAACTCTCCAGTTTGGGCAGGTAGAAATAAGGCCCGCTTCCTTTGGCCAGCAGCCATGCCGCGTTGTGAAACAGGTACAAGCCAAAATCAAACAGCGACGCGCTCATGGGCTGATCGTCTACCCAGACATGGCTCTCATTTAAATGCCAGCCTCGAGGCCGTACCATCAGCACCGCAGTTTTCTCGTTCAGCGAATATTGCTTGCCGTTCTCCGGGCTCTGGTAGGTGATGGTACCCCGCACTGCGTCGCGCAGGTTGATCTGGCCGCTGACACAGTTGGCCCAGGTAGGCGAATTGGAGTCTTCAAGATCGGCCATGAACACTTTCGCGCCTGAATTCAAGGCGTTGATGATCATTTTGCGCTCCACCGGGCCGGTTATCTCCACGCGTCTGTCTAATAAATCCGGGGGAAGGGGCGCCACGGTCCAGTCACCACTTCGGATGCTGGCCGTCTCCGGCAGGAAGTCGGGCAAATCGCCCCCGTCCAGCGCTAGTTGGCGGTTCTGCCGCTCTTCCAAAAGCGCCAGCCGGCGATCGTTAAACAAACGCTGCAAATCAGCCACGAAGGCCAGTGCTTCCGGCGTCAGAATTTCGCGATAGGCCGAATTCAGGGTACCGCGCACTTCTACGCCGCCGATAGTGGTCAGTGCTTGTAAAGACATGAGTGTTTATGTTCAGGTGAAGTGCCCTGTAAAGATTACTCGATTCCCGGATTCAAAGTTACGCAAAGCGAATTTCTCTGTCAAGCGAAAATTCGCTAATCGCAATTTTTAGCGCATAGCGATGCCGGGTTTCGTATCTTTCCGCGTATTTTGATCCCCCACAAACACGTCATACGCCTCATTTTCGGGCTCAAAGTCCGCGAATTGCGCAAGCAGAAGAGCTTGTCGTTTGCCGAGCTTTCGCAGGCCAGCGGGCTGTCGGTCAGCTACCTCAACGAGATTGAACGGGGCAAGAAATACCCCAAAACCGACAAGATTCTGGCGCTTTCAGAGGCGCTTGACGTGAGCTACGACAACCTGGTTTCGCTCAAACTCAGCAAGCGGCTGAGCCCGGTGGCCGATCTGCTTCGGTCGTCGTTCTTTCAAGAGCTGCCGCTGGAGTTTTTTGGCCTGGAACCGGGGCAACTGCTGGAGTTGATCGCCAGTGCGCCTACAAAAATCAACGCTTTCATTTCAACGCTGATCGAAATTGCGCGCAATTACGAGATGCAACAGGAACAATTCTACTTTGCCGCCGTGCGCTCGTACCAGGAATTGAACGACAGCTACTTTGAGGACATTGAAAAAGCGGTAGCCGATTTTTCGCGGGCGAAGGGCCTCGATGCGCTGCCCTGCGTTCCGGTTGAAGCCCTGGAGCGTCTGCTGCGCGACGATTACGGCTACAAGCTGGACGGCGATCTGCTCAACAATGTGCCGGAACTCACTGGCCTGCGCTCGCTCTTCAACAAGAAAAAGCGCATGTTGATGATCAATCCCTCCCTGAGCCCCACGCAGCGCGCATTTCTGCTGGGCAGGGAACTGGCGTTCAACGAGCTGGCCCTGAAAACGCGTCCGCTGTTCACGCCCGGCATTCAGGCCGCTTCGTTTGAAGAAGCGCTGAACAATTTCAAGGCCTCCTACTTTGCCGTGGCCCTTTTGGTGAACCAGCGCCACCTGCTCCCGGACCTGGAGCAACTCTTTGCCCGCGAAACTTGGGACCCGTCAATGTTCACCAGTTTGCTCGACCGCTACCAGGCCTCGCCTGAAATGCTGGTTCAGCGCCTGACCAACCTGTTGCCCCGCCATTTTGGCATCCGCAACCTGTTCATGCTCCGCTTCCGGCACGTTCCCGGCGACGCGGGCGGCCCCGATGAGTACTTCATCACCAAAGAGCTTCACCTGGCCCGCCTTCACAGCCCGCACGCCAACGAAATCAACGAGCACTACTGCCGGCGTTGGGCATCCATTCGCGTCTTGCAAAATCTCCGCGCCCTGCAGCTGGGTGGGGGCAAGACTGTCGGCAACACCGGCGTTTCGCCCGGCACCTCAACGGGTAGCTACACCAGTGACTCAACCGGGCCCCTGGCCGCTGGCACCACTGGCCCTTCACCCGGACCTCTGGCTGATTTCCAGCGCTCTACCTATGTAGGCTCCAAAGAAGAATACCTGATTCTGTCGCTCGCACGCCCCAATGCCCCTTCGCCCGGAAACATCAGTATCACGCTGGGCTTGCAAGTAGACGAGCGGTTGCGCAAACTCGTGGCTGTGCTCAACAACGACAGCATTCCACTCATCACCGTCAACGACACCTGCGAGCGCTGTCCGCTCAGCGATTGTCTTGAGCGTGTGGCTCCCCCTCTGGCCCTGGAACGCGAGGCCCGCGCCGCAGCCATGCGCAAAGCGGTGGAAGGGGTGTTGCGGGGGTAGGTGAGTTAATGCAACGCACTTGGCACTTAACATTAAGCTACAAAATTTTTTATTATATCAATAATTCTATTGAAATGCTCTGCTCGGTTTTGATAGGTTAAGTTTCCTATAACTGCTTCCTGTTTAGCGCGAGCGCTCCATATGCTTTGCAACTGCTCCACCAGCCATGGTTTTACATCGGATTGTGCAGGATTCAATTGCTCGAAAATGTCGATACGGTTGTCAATAATGTAAACTAAATCTTCCGGATCGTGGCTTGTTCTTGGATCGTTGGCTCCTCTGCTATTAAATGCATCAAATTTGGAAACCATGAAGTAGGGTAGTGAAAGGACACTAATTCGTATGCCAGCAACTCAGACGGTTTCCCGCTTAGCAAATCCAGGCGCAAACCAACGGTTGGCAGATGCCCAGCCTATGGCTCGGGTACTCATGACGTCTACCTTAATATCCTCGTAGCGAATACGGCAGATTACGGTATCGTCTGCAGATTGTGTGAATCCCTTTTGTGTCAAAGCTTCACGGGTGACTTCAAGTTCATGCAAGGAAACAATAGCCATGGTGATGTCAAGATCATCGGTAGGGCGTACATCCTCAGCAGCAGGATCATGAACATAAAAGCCAACAACAGCTCCACCTACAAAG
>Ga0105044_10000679_pt1 | contig 42779 bp, 28 predicted proteins | sample MAT01_FD_78092 | JGI IMG/M metagenome (GOLD analysis project Ga0105044, IMG submission 78092) | Freshwater microbial communities from Lake Fryxell liftoff mats and glacier meltwater in Antarctica - MAT-01 | ecosystem: Environmental > Aquatic > Freshwater > Ice > Liftoff microbial mat | place...
CAAAGCCTACGATCTTGGCTTACTGTTTATCCATCCCTAAGACAAAGTATTTGAATTTATCCTAAATTCAGCGTTAGACGATGAATCGACGAAATTTTTGATTATTACGCAAAATTGTCTGCATTTTACCCCCTGACGATTTTTTAAATATCAGGGCTTTAAAGTCGAAAAATCAAGGATTTTCGTCGACCCAAAGTGCAAAATCCGCTAATGCGGATTTTGGGTTTATTGTAATTTTTGAGATAATGCAATGATAATTTTGTCTAATCACGGTTGTACACTAAAACTAAATTATCTCAGCATTAAAAAATATAAATTTTATTTAGAGAAAGTCTAAATAACGACTCAAGTATTTACTAACTTTACAGCCACAAATGAGACAATTTAATGAAGATTCATATTGCAATCATACCTTTTAAAACACCTAATGAGGGAACGCTTAGGAAAGTGAATGAATGTGGACGCGAATTAAAAAAGAAATGCTGTAAAAAGTACAAAAAAAATAAGCCTTGTAAGCGTTGTCCTAAGTTTGGTTGAACCCATTATTTTTGAAAGCGTAGAAATCCTGAATCAAATTATTGGTCAGAGCACTCATATTTAGTCTATGGTTCCAATTTTCTGCTAGTTTTTTAGCAGTTAGATGATTGAGTATTTGAATATTTCATAAAATAAGCCTAATTTTGCAGCCGAATTTCAAATGATCTTTGATGAAGTCGGTATTTCTTCCTTTACAAATCCCAATTCTTGGACTGAATGAAGGAATTCATAATTATACTTTTAGTTGCGGTCATGAATTTTTTCAAGAGTTTGAAGACTCTTTAATTCATGATGGGGATTTTGAAGTAAAGCTCGTTCTAGATAAAAAATCAACTTTGATTGAATTAAATTTTCAATATCAAGGTTCAATGACCTTATCCTGCGATCGATGTTTGACTCCAATTTCTTTTCCTTTGGAAAGTAAAAGTATTTTGTGGTTAAAATATGCTGACAAAGACAAAGAGGAAGAAGATGAAATTGTTTTTATAAAACGTGATACAGATCATTTTAATGTTGCTGATTACATTCATGAAACACTTTGTCTTTCTCTGCCTATTTCGATTAGAATTGATTGCGAATCAATGGATCCAAAGCCATGTGATATGAAAGTCCTTTCTAAATTGATTGATAATTCAAGAATTGAAAAGCAGGAAACTAATCCTTTGTGGGATTCTTTAAAAAACATTGACATAAAAAAACAATAAAATGGCACATCCTAAGTCCAGAATTTCTAAGCAACGCAAGCGCAAGCGTCGCACACATGACAAAGTTGAATTTCCTACTTTGAGCAAGTGCAAAACGACTGGAACAGTTCACCGCATGCACCACGCTTATGAAGTAGAAGGCAACTTGTACTACAACGGAAATTTGGTGTTGAAGACTGCAGAAGCCTAATTTCATTCGTCAAAGCTTAGACTTCTGACAAATGAAAAATAAAGTAATTCTTACTGATTCAGCTCCATCTCCTATTGGACCCTATTCTCAAGCTATTCTAGCCAGTGGAACCTTATACGTTTCAGGTCAAATAGCTTTAGATCCGGCCAATGGTGAATTGGTTATCTCTGATATTGAATCAGAGACCACTCAAGTTCTGTCCAATCTCAAAGCGGTAATAGAGGCTGCAGGTATGAAGCTCAGTGACGTTGTTAAATGTAGCGTTTTTGTTAAGGACATGAATCAATTTGCCCGAATCAACTCGATTTATGCAAAATTCTTTGATTCACCTCAACCACCTGCACGTGAGTTGGTCGAAGTTTCGAATTTGCCTCGTTTCGTAAATATTGAGATTTCTGCTATTGCTATCCACCCAACAGTTTTATGAAAACGGTATTATCCTGCATCCAGCCTACAGGAGATATCCACTTAGGTAATTATTTTGGTGCCGTAGCCAATTGGGTAAAGCTACAAAATGATTACCATTGCTATTTTGGTGTTGTAGATTGTCACGGTATGACTATGCCATATGACGCAAACAAACTTCGCACCAATACTTGGAATATGGCTTGCCAACTTTTGGCATTAGGGGTCGAGGAAGAAAATCTTTTTATACAAAGCTTAGTTCCCGAGCATTTACAATTATCGTGGATATTAAGTTGCGTGTGTTCCTACGGCGAATTAAGTAGGATGACACAGTTTAAAGACAAAATGGAACAGTTGCGCTCAGGCGACAAGGATGTTTTGGCTTCTTCGGGTTTGTTCATTTACCCTGTTCTTCAAGCAGCTGATATATTGATTTATCAGGCCGATTTGGTGCCTGTTGGAAAAGACCAAGAACAGCATTTGGAGTTGACAAGAAATATTGCAGAGCGATTTAATCACCAATTTAATACAGATTTCTTTAAACTTCCAGCACCTTTGATGACGGATGTTCCAAAGCTTCTTTCTACAGCTGATCCAGCGAAGAAAATGAGTAAAAGTCTTGGTGAAAGACACTACATTAATATTTTTGGGGAACAAGATTTCTTGATCAAACAAATAAAAACAGCAGTTACGGATGCTGGCGGTGATCCAAGCGTAATGAGTCCGGGCGTTCAGAACCTCTTCACTATCCTTAAAGAAAGTGGAGATCAATCAAGTCATGATAGCCTGAAGAAAGATTTTGAAAGTGGAACCTTAAAGTATTCTTCACTCAAAGAAGCAACTACAGAAGCTCTGCTTGCATTTATTCATCCTTTTAAGGAGAAATACAAAGCAATTCAAGACAATCAAGCCGAAACAACTGAAAGAATCATCCATAATAGCCGTAAAATTCGATTAAAAGCAATTGAAACTTACAACCAAGTAGCTGAAATAACTGGAATAATGTCACCTAACGCCAATCCTTTTTAGTGAAGATATTTTGCATCGGACGAAATTACGCTGCGCATGCTGAAGAACTGAATAATGCTGTTCCGGGGAAGCCCTTGGTTTTTATGAAGCCTCCAACAGCAGTTCTCAAGCATGATCGCGATTTCTATATTCCTGATTTTTCCAAGGATATTCATTACGAAGGTGAGTTGGTACTTAGAATCGGAAAGAATGGAAAAAGTATTTCACCTAAATTTGCACTAAGATATATTAGCCACATCACAGTTGGTCTTGATTTTACGGCAAGAGATTTACAGGATGAATTAAAGTCCAATGGTCACCCTTGGGAAATTGCAAAAGGATTTGATAATTCAGCTGTTCTTGGTGAATGGTTGGATTTTGAACCATTTAAAGACGCACCAATCACTTATGAATTGAAAAAGAATAGTGTGACTGTTCAGAATGGGGATACAAGTTTGCTTTTGTTTCCCTTCGAACAAATCATTGCACATTTGTCAATATATTTCACACTTCAACAAGGTGACATAATTTTTACAGGAACTCCTAAAGGTGTTGGTTCCATTGCACCTGGTGATCTGTATCAAGGTATTTTAGGTGATCAGGTGGTTATGACTTGCCAAGTCAGATAGCTCAAAACATTTTAGCTAATAGTTATCAATTCTATTATAAAAGCTATTTTTGCACCACTCAACAAGACAATCTATATTTATGCCCTATTTATTTACCTCTGAATCTGTTTCTGAAGGACATCCTGACAAAGTAGCAGATCAAATTTCTGATGCACTAATCGATAACTTTTTAGCTTGGGATCCTTCGTCAAAGGTAGCATGTGAAACCCTTGTGACAACTGGGCAGGTTATTTTAGCCGGTGAAGTAAAAACAAAAACTTACCTAGATGTTCAAAAAATAGCACGAGATGTCATAGCAAAAATAGGATATACTAAGTCTGAATACATGTTTGAGGCTAATTCTTGTGGCATTTTATCCGCTATTCATGAGCAATCTGCTGACATCAATCAAGGTGTAGACCGAGCAAAAAAAGAAGATCAAGGCGCAGGCGACCAAGGAATGATGTTTGGGTATGCTACTAATGAAACAGAGAACTACATGCCTTTGGCTTTAGATCTATCTCATGCTTTGTTAGTTGAATTGGCTAATTTAAGAAGGGAGAATAATGAAATTAAATATCTTCGCCCAGATGCCAAGTCGCAGGTAACTTTGGAGTATTCTGATGACAACAAACCTCAAAGAATTGAAGCTATTGTTATTTCAACACAACATGATGATTTTGTAAAACCCAAAACAGATTCTAAAGAAGACAAAGAGGCTGCAAACGCTCAAATGCTAGTGAAAATTAAAGCGGATTTAATTTCAATTTTAATTCCAAGAATTAAAGCAAAATACCCTCAATACGCACATTTTTTTAATGACAATATCACTTATCACATTAACCCAACTGGTGTTTTTGTAATTGGTGGACCGCATGGTGACACTGGTTTAACAGGAAGAAAGATTATTGTTGATACCTATGGTGGAAAAGGCGCTCATGGTGGTGGTGCATTTTCTGGAAAAGATCCAAGCAAGGTTGATAGAAGTGCAGCGTATGCCACACGTCATATCGCAAAGAACCTTGTAGCTGCAAAATTGTGTGATGAGATTTTGGTTCAAGTATCATACGCAATTGGTGTGGCCAAACCTACATCTATCAATGTAAATACCTATGGCACTTCTAAAGTATCAATCAATGATGGAGCAATAAGCAAAATTATAGAGGAGATTTTCGATATGCGTCCTTATTTCATTGAACAACGTTTGAAGTTGAGAAATCCCATCTACAGTGAGACAGCAGCCTATGGTCATATGGGAAGAATCAATGAAAAAGTAATTAAGACATTTGTTCAACCAGACGGCACTGAAAAGGAAATGGAAGTTGAATTATTTACTTGGGAAAAGCTTGATATGGTTGATGTAGTCAAAAAAGCATTCCAGTTGTAATATTCTTTAACCCAAAATCCTCATTAACGGATTTTGCACTTTGGGTCGACGAAAATCTTTGATTTTTTGAAGGTTAAACCCCGACAAATTTTTGGAACAAACAAAAATTTCGTCGATTCAGCGTCTAACGCTGAATTTGGGTTTAAAGTTCTCTTAGATAATTGATGCCACCCAATTCCCTCATTTGGTCAGATATCCATGCCTGCCTTCTAGCCACAAAAGGACCAGAGTGAGTCGGGCTCCATTTCAGAGGACTTGGAAGAATTGAAATAATCCTAGCCGCTTCATTGTTGGTTAAAGTCTTTGGCTTTTTGTTAAAATAGTGGGAAGAAGCGCATTTTACGCCAAATATTCCTTTACCCATTTCTGCAATGTTAAGGTAAGTTTCAAGAATTCTTTCTTTGGACCATAGAAGTTCAATAAGAATAGTAAAATAAGCTTCGAAGGCTTTTCTAATATAACTTCTGCCTGGCCAAAGAAAAACATTTTTGGCGACCTGCTGGCTAATTGTACTCGCACCTCTTACTTTTTTATGTCCCTTATTAAACTTAACAGCTTTACCAATGGCTTCAAAGTCAAAACCTAAATGATTTGGGAAATTTTGATCTTCTGAGGCAATTGCTGCAAGCTTGATTTGGTTGGATATATTGTCATAATCAACCCAATCATAACAATAGTTTTTGCCAGAGAACTGGTACTTCAGCACCATTGTAAGCGTGCTTGGTGGGTCAACCCATCTGAATAATAAAACCCAAATAATAGTTACACTAAACCAACCAATCAGTAGATTTAGTGCCCATTTTTTAATTTTGTTCAACTTGGTACTATTAATCACAGTACGAATTTAGTAATTGGATAGCGAACCAACGAAATAACTCTCAAAATCATTGGAACAATATGTTCTTTTTTCTTGTTGTGCCATAGGTGTTTTATTACATTTGCAACCTGAATATACAAGAAATGACAACCAACAAACAAAATTTTGATTTTACAGATAGATTTGAAACCCGTCACATCGGACCAAATCAAGAGGAGCAAAATGAAATGCTTCAAGCATTGGGTTACAAAAGCCTTGACGAGTTAGTTAGTGCTACCATACCAGATTTAATTCGCCGTGATAAAACGATGGATATTCCACCTGCTCAGTCGGAGTTTGAATATTTGGAGAATTTAAAAAGTCTTGCTTCAAAAAATGCTGTTGCGCGATCTTTCATTGGTCAAGGATATTATGGAACAATTACTCCATCGGTTAATTTGAGAAATGTATTTCAAAACCCAGGTTGGTACACCCAATACACACCATACCAAGCAGAGATTGCCCAAGGAAGATTGGAAGCCTTGTTGAATTTTCAAACCATGGTCAGTGATCTCACTGGACTTCCAATAGCCAACGCTTCTCTACTTGATGAAGGTACTGCAGCGGCTGAATCAATGGCAATGTTTTATGGCCTAAAGGCTAAAAAGTCAAAAGATGATTCTCCGCACATATTTTATGTGGAAGAAGGAGTTTACGATCAATCTTTAGAAGTAATTCTGACCAGAGCAGAACCAATAGGAGTTGAAGTCATTGTCGCTTCACTTAATAACATAGAATTGTCTGACAAAGTATTCGGTGTACTATTGCAGTATCCAGATAAGTACGGTGAAGTGCATAATTACAAGCAGTTTGCCGCTGATGCGAAGTCAAAGAATATTGCTATTGTAGTTGCCTCTGATCTTTTGGCCTTAACTAAAATAACGCCTCCGGGTGAATGGGGCGCTGATGCTGTTGTTGGCAACAGCCAACGATTTGGAGTTCCAATGGGATTTGGAGGCCCACATGCAGCGTTCTTTTCGACTACTGACGAAAATAAGCGTCACATACCAGGTAGAATCATCGGAATGACCATTGATGTGCACGAGAATCCAGCATTGCGTATGGCCTTGCAGACGCGTGAACAGCATATTCGACGTGAAAAAGCGACTTCCAACATTTGTACAGCTCAGGCGCTTCTCGCAATCATGGCAAGTATGTATGCTGTATATCACGGTCCAAAAGGACTAAGCAATATTGCCACAAGAGTAAATAACTTAGCTTCTTGTTTGTCAGAGAATCTCAAACTTTCGGGTTGGGTTTTGTTGAGTCAGAATTGGTTTGATACCATCACTGTAAAGGCGGACAATGAAAAGTCGCACCAAATCAAAAGCTTATCCGAATCTATGGGTTATAATTTCTTTTACCGCAATGGATTGATTACTATTGCATTAGATGAAACGGTAACTATTTCCGAAGTTGAACAAGTGGCTGGAATTTTTGCTAAAGTAAATAACTCAAATTCCATTTTCAAAGCAGAACTTCCATTTGAAAACTGCTTACCATCTGATTTGCTTAGAACCTCTAATTACTTGACACATCCAGTATTTAACATCAATCATACTGAATCAAACATGATGAGGTACATAAAACGACTTGAAAACAAAGATTTGTCTTTGACACATTCTATGATTTCGCTCGGTTCATGTACCATGAAATTGAATGCGGCCACAGAATTGATTCCAATAAGCTGGGAAGCTTTTGCGAACATACATCCTTTTGCGCCGTCCAATCAAGTTGAAGGTTATTTGCAAATGTTTAGAGAATTAGAAGCATTCCTTTGCCAAGCTACTGGGTTTAGCGCTTGCTCTCTGCAGCCAAATTCCGGGGCCCAAGGAGAATATGCAGGTTTGTTAACCATCAGAGCATACCATAAATCTCGCAATGAAGGTCATAGAAATATTGCCTTGATTCCATCGAGCGCACACGGGACCAACCCCGCGAGTGCAGTAATGGCAGGAATGGAAGTGGTAGTAACCAATTGCGATGAGAATGGCAATATAATAGTATCGGAGGTTCTTGAAAAGGCCAAGCTATACAAGGACCGTTTGGCATGTTTGATGGTTACTTATCCTTCAACACATGGAGTTTTTGAAACGTCTATCAAAGAACTTTGCAGTATAATACACGAACACGGTGGTCTCGTTTATATGGATGGTGCAAATATGAATGCCCAAGTCGGATTGACAAGTCCTGGAGATATTGATGCGGATGTTTGCCATTTGAATCTGCACAAAACATTTGCCATTCCACACGGTGGAGGCGGCCCTGGAATGGGACCTATTTGCGTTAATGAAAAATTAGCACCATTCCTCCCTGGGCATGGTTACAATAAAACTGGTGGGAAAGCACCAATAAAAGCGGTATCGGCCGCTGGATGGGGTAGTGCAAGTATACTTTTGATATCCTATGCTTATATCAAGTTGTTAGGCGCTGATGGTATGAAAAAATCTACCGAAGTTGCAATATTGAATGCGAACTACATGCGCAGAAAATTACAAGGTGGTTATGATATTCTTTATACTGGTGAATTTGGAAACGTAGCTCATGAATTAATCCTTGATCTAAGACCATTTAAACAGTTTGTAAGTGCAGAAGATGTAGCAAAACGATTGATGGATTATGGATTTCATGCGCCCACTTTGTCCTTCCCTGTGGCTGGTACAGTAATGATTGAGCCTACTGAAAGCGAAAGCAAGCATGAATTGGATAGATTTTGTGACGCAATGCTTGAAATACGCAAGGAAATCGAGGAGATTGCAACTGGCCATGCGGACCAACACAATAATGTATTGGCTAATGCGCCTCACACCCAAGCCATTCTTACTGCCGACGAATGGAAATATCCATACAGCCGCGAAAAGGCTGCATTTCCTCTGCCTTACTTAAGACATGGTTACAAGTTTTGGGCTTCCATTGGTAGAGTTAACAATGCTTTTGGTGATCGAAATCTTATTTGTACTTGTCCACCCGTTTCGGACTATGCAACTGTTTGAGCCTAATCTTTGATAAAATGTCTGTAAATAAAAGAATAGTTATAACTGGTGCAGCTGGCTTCATTGCCAGCTGCTTGGTTTCAAAGCTCAATGAACTGGGTTATGGCGAACAGCTAATATTGGTAGATGATTTTTCCGTAAAGGCAAAAGAAGCAAATTTTGCTGCCAAAAAGTTTGGATTGAAGATCCATAGAGATGATTTTTTTGAGTATTTGGATAAAAATGCTTCTGAAATTTCGTTTGTTTTTCATATTGGAGCAAGAACCGATACAACACTTCAAAATGTCGATATTTTTGATAGCTTGAATCTGAATTATTCTAAGGAAGTCTGGAAATTGTGTTCGAAACATCGAATACCGATGATTTATGCCAGCAGTGCAGCTACCTATGGTGCAGGAGAACATGGTTATCAGGATAATAATGAAGAAATTAGCTTGCTCAAGCCTTTGAATCCCTATGGTCAAAGCAAACAAGATTTTGATGTATGGGCTTTAGCCGAATCTGAATCCCCTCCGTTTTGGGCAGGTTTTAAATTTTTCAACGTTTATGGGCCAAATGAATACCACAAAGGTCGAATGGCAAGTGTGATCTTTCATGCATTTAATCAAATAAAGGCTTCTGGTACCATGAAATTATTTCGCTCACACAGAGCAGATTTCACAGACGGAGGTCAATCGAGAGACTTTGTCTACGTTAAAGATTTAATCGATGTGCTGATTTATTTTTATGAAAATCAACAACACTCAGGAATTTACAATCTTGGTTCTGGAAAAGCGCGATCATTTTTGGATTTGGTAAAAGGAGTGTTTCATGCCATGCAAACTGAAGCCAACATTGGATTTATTGACACCCCGGAAGATATCAGAGAAACCTATCAATATTTTACTGAGGCTGACTTATCCAACCTGAGGAAAGCGGGTTACAGCAAAGAATTTACTGAACTGGAATCAGGAATTGAAGATTATGTGAAGAACTATTTGGTGGACTCAGTCTATTGTTGAGTTTCACCCATTGTGGAATTATATTGGTTTAGACCAACATAATAGTACAAGCCCCATTCGCCTGCCAACTTTGCCCAACGCCTTTCCATTCCTAATTTTTGTTGTTCATTCTTCATACGTTCAATAACCATTTCAGGGCCAAATGTTGAAAAACTCCTCACATAGCCTTGAGGTAATTCAATGTTGGTTTGAAGTTCCCAGTTGTTTCTGTTCCATCTAAAATCAGACGAGACGGTTGAATCAGCCTGATCGGGTAAGCCTTGCATTGGAAAAACGCAATGGGCCAACTGATATGCCGTATCAGCATGAAATTTTTCATAAAATTTCACAAATTCCACAGGTAATTTTTCAGCATTTTGCTGATCAATTCTTGCAGAATTTTTGCAGGATATCAATAATGTCAAAGTTAACAATAGCAGTATTCTCATGAAGTGTAGTTAATAAGCACAAACTAAAAAATAATTATCCAATTTTACAAAATGTAGCATGCATTCCAGCTTGAAGTCTGCTAATTCAATTCTCCCTTTGGAGTCAAAATTTAAAGCATCAGCATCGATAATTTGATCGATTTTTAACATAGATTTGAAGTCGATACTCCCTTTTTTATAAACCTTAAACAGGGATTCCTTGGCGCCCCATTGCCAATGCAACCAATTGATCAAAGTTTGTTGATTTACAGGTCTGGATTCGTCTTTTTTGACAAATTTATTAGCAATATTGATAATTTTATCTTGTTTGATTTGAATGTCAACCCCAACAGGGTATTCGCTTAGGGCAATAGCAACAAAATTGGAGGAATGACTTATTGAAATATGTAAATCGCTATTTTTTATCTTAGGAGCGCAAAATTGATCATATTCAATTTCAGATTCCTTTTCCATCATTAAGTCTAGCAAGCATCTTGCAGCCCAGCACTGAAGTTGTTTTGAGGGGTGATGTATCAGCTGACACTCAGGATAATTGGTTTTTGAGTTGCCTGTCAATTCTAAACAATTTCCAACACCTACACGGACGTTAGCATTGGGATTAAATTCTTTGAACAATTTATGAGTATCTTTCATTTACTTTGCAAAGTTACAATAGGACTTCCATTATCATGAAATTGAAATTCAAAGCGAAATGTATTGGTCACAATGCTTCAATCTATGGATTGTGTGCACTAAATAAGAATGAGTTCGTGACGGGTGATGGGAATGGAAGTATTGTGAAATGGAATATCAACCAAGCTGAAACAGGATTTCAAATAGCAAAATGCGATCAATCAATAATTTGTCTTGCATTCAATGAAGAAATGCTGCTAGCCGGAGATTTGTTGGGTCATTTTTATCAAATTGATAAAGAAAATCTGGTACGCAGGCTAATTGCTCATGATAAAGGTTTATACAAAATCGTTGAGCATGATGGAATTGTGTTTACTGTAGGTGGAGATGGTTGGCTTAAGAAATGGCAAGGAGTTAATTTGATTGAATCTATTCAACTTTCTCATTCATTGATAAGATCTATCGCCTTCAGCCCAATTTCAAATTTGGCATATATCGGCGATGCTGCAGGTATTGTTTATGAGATCAATACTGACGAAATGACTTTGATCCAAAAATGGATTGCTCATCCTAATACTGTTGCCAGCTTATGCTTTATTAAAGATAAATTATTAGTAACTGGTGGTAAAGACGCAAAATTGCAATTATGGGATTTGGATGACAATTACAAATCGATTGCTATGATAGATTCACACTGGTATTCAGTTTATGATCTGGTGTTTGTCAATAATCACATTATTTCATGCAGTAGAGACGGTTCAATTCGCATTTGGGATCTAAATTTAAATCCTGTCACTACTTATGATGCTTTGCATGGCCACGGCCATATACGAAGCGTCAATAAACTCTGCGTTATGCCTGGTGGAGCTCATTTGATAAGTTGTTCGGACGACAAAACCGCCATTGTATGGGAATTAGTTAATTAATCAATTTAGGCTTCCTATATTTGCGTCCCTTTAATAATTTTTATGATTTTAACAGATAGTCAGATTTTAGCAGCTCTTGAAACAAAGGAGATTGTCATTGAACCTTTTGATATTTCATGCTTGGGTACCAATTCTTATGATGTTCACTTAGGCAAACATTTGGCTACCTACAAAGACCGAGTGTTGGATGCAAAGATACACAATGAAATTAATCACTTTGAAATAGGACCAGAAGGATTCGTTATTCAACCGGGCACACTTTATCTGGGAGTTACTCAGGAATATACGGAAACACACCATGCTGTTCCGTTTTTGGAGGGCAAATCAAGCGTTGGAAGACTAGGTATAGATATTCATGCTACAGCAGGCAAGGGAGATGTAGGATTTTGTAATACTTGGACCCTAGAAATTTCATGTGTTCAGCCAGTTCGCATTTATGCAGGTATGCCAGTAGGTCAACTGATCTATTTTAAAGTTGAAGGAGATATTTTGAATCCTTACAATCTAAAATCAGGAGCCAAGTACAATGAGCGAGGCATTCGACCAGTGGAATCTATGATGTGGAAGAATAAGTTTTAGCCAGGGAAGGCCTCTTTCCAAGCCAAAACACCACCTTCCAAATTTCGCACATTTGTAAACCCACTTTGTTGCAACAAAGATTGGACAGCAGCACTTCTTTTTCCCGAACGGCAATGCAAGACAATTTCATCATTTTTATGGTCTTCATATTCCGAAATGATTCTTGCAGCATCACCCATTGGTATCAGTTCAGCACCCAAGTTGAATTCTTCGTATTCATATAGTTCACGAACATCTATAAAAATAAATTTTTCGTTTGCGTCTAATTTGTTTTTCAATTCTTTTACTTCAATATCCATTGCTCAATTTTGCTGTAAAGTTAATGTATGACTGCAATTTTAAAAACTCTTGGAGACAAATCTTCCTTTGTAATTGTTTGCAATAAATAAAGACCATTATTCAGACCACTAACATCTATTGGCTTGTAATAGTTCCCATGGGAAATGATTTTTCCTTGTAGATCCATGAGTACAAACTTTAAATCTTTGTTGGATTGAATCTCAATTATATTGACAACTGGATTTGGAAACACTTGAATATCAGTTGTTGATTCCTCGTTGGTTTGGTTGGTGTCTGGAGTATTTGTTGGAACAATGCTTCCCATATAGGCACGTATCATTAGTGCACCTTCTAAATTACTCTCTTTAAGTGTTTCCCATTTATTCTGAGTTTTCACAAAATAATCGCTTGACGCATTTGGTGAGTTTTTATCAAAACCAACGGTAATAGGTGGATTGATATCAACTGCTTGTTGCCATCCCACGAAAAAATCGCCAATAGGAATCGGGATTTTAATAGGTGCGCCAGTTTGATCCGTCAATACGTAAGTTGTAAAGCCTTGTAAAGTATCTGTGATTGCATCAACATAAAATGGTTTTACGTTAAAATCAGTAAAATCAGGAGTATCATCAAGATTTCCGATAAAAACCCTCAAATTCATAGATTGTTTGGTAATATCATTTGCAACTCTTGGAAAATGGAAGGAGATTGCCAACAGTGTATCTGGTTTATTGGCGTGAAATTTAACTGCACCTTCCGATCCACTTTTGACCACGCCAATGTTGGACTCAGCCGTTCCATCATCTTTGCTAAAATAATTATCAAGTATAGTATTACTTCTTACTTTGTTATTTCCTATTACTAAAGTGGAGTTTGTTGGCTCAGCAGTCTGTTCAAACGCATAATCCACTTGAACATTGAATGGACCGCTTCCTACCAAACTTGCGGCAAAAGCTGACTTCAATCCCGCAAAGACTCGCGTAGATCTAATGGTCCGATGACCAGGAATGATACTTCGCTGATCATTAGAAACTATTGGAGGGAGTTCTAAAAGCGTTTGATTGTTCAATATAACTGATCCCTTATTTATTTCTTCAATTGAAATGGTGGATGGATCACACACTAGGGTAATCAAGTCCAAATTGCTTAGAGAAACATCGAATTTTAGTGAGTCTGCATTAAATCTGAGTTCTTTATCTTCATTTCCCTGAAATTGCCACCACGGCATGGCAGAATTGACTTTTAAAATTCCCGAAGGTTGAGCAAAAAAGGCAACATCAGTTGTGAATCTCGAAAGTGGAGGCCCTGGTTCTAAGTGAACGTAATCCAAATGCCAAATGTCAACAATTCCGTTGGTCCCACTTAGGTTTCGAAATCTAAACTGAAAATTACTGTGCAGAAATTGAGGATCCAATTGAATCGAATCGAACGTGAATCTATTTGTAGGAATTGAATTCCCCGCATAATCTTTTACAATTAACCAACTTCCTAATGAGTTTTTGAACTCTACATAAAAACTATCAACGGCCTCAGGAACATTACCAAGTCCTCCTGCTTCCAACCAATATGACAACCAGACAGTTCCACCTGCATTGGATACATTTATCGCTCTGGAGGTAAGTATATCGGAAGTTCCTTGCCCCGTGCCATAATTGGTGCCTCGCTGGTTCAGGCCATCAAAAGTTGCAACTCCTATAGTCGGTGGAAGCATACTATAATCATTGTTGATGTAAACTCTGTCATCCAGCCAATTTGTCTTGTCCGAATAAGGTCCAGGAGTATTAAAATCGTCTAAAAATGGCAAATTCAACACTGCTCCTTGAACAACTACCGGAATAAAAAAAGTATCGCAAGTGCAATAAATATCACAAGCTATAACTCTGTAAGTGCCTGAGAATGAACCTCTTCCTGCTGCATAAACAAATGTGTTACCATCCTTAATGTAAGGAATTCCCTGCTCGTCGTTGTTGTTCTTCTGAATAACAATTTCTCCAAGCTCAAATGGCAGATCAATTACTGGCAACAATACAGGATTTTGAATTTCCTCGGATGTAATAATCACAGGCAAAGTTGTAGAAATCCCATTTCTTGAAATAGCATAGATTATGGTCTGAATACTACATGTTGTATCACCGCTTTGACAGATTTTAATTTTTACAGTATCCAATTTTCCAGAAGATCCAATTGGTGTTGTAAGTTCGAGTATATTACCATTGAATGAAGCAATTAGTGTGGATCCTTGCTTTTCAATTGTCAAGCTTCCACCGCCAATATCAAGCGTGTCAAGGGTAAAACTCATTGTTTTGCCTTCACTTAGGCATTCAACAAAATCTCTGTTACTAAACGTTCCATGAAAACTAGTACTTGAATTGAGTGGGAGAGTGGAATAATTGCTTAAGCTAGGGTTTGCAATAATTGGTACCTCAACAATTTGGGCTTGAAGAGCAGTCGTTACTAAAACCAATGTTAAGACAAAAAACCTCAATATAGAATGAGACATATAACTGGGTGAATTGTTAATTGAAAAAACGTCAGTTGTTACGCTTTGTTGCCTTGTTAAAAGCCTGTTACTGGGTTTTGCAAGAAGGAGGTTGATTTTGGGTGATATAAAGTGTAACCGTATCACCTCTGTTCAAATTTGACGATGGACCAGGGCTTTGCTTATATACATAACTAACACTACGGTTGATGACAGATTTATCAGGGAGCACTGTTCCTACGCGCAATTGACTCGAATTAATTAAGAACATTGCTGCGTCAAATCCTTCACAAGTTAACTCCGGCATTTTGATCTTATCGTCAGTAGCCTTTGAAATGATAAACTTCAAAGTTGAACCTTTGTCAATAATTGCATCATTCATCCTCTTGGTGCTGCTTTCGATGGTATCATTTTTATAGATTGCTTTTAAGATGCAATTTTCAGGGCCATCATCAAATTGATATCCAAGTACTTGAGATTCAATATTATATGATTGTTTCAATAGTTTTTGTGTTCCAGGGAAATCTTTACCGTATAGCAGTGGCAAAACAGCCATTTTTACAACATCTGGCTTGTATTTTGATATTGTAATGTATATTGTTCTGCTGCGTTTTACAAAATTGCCCGACAAAGGTTGTTGTTTTAGAACCATACCTCCAGCAGTTCCTATAACGTGAATTGAATCGATTATTTTGAGTTCAAATCCTCCTTGGTCAGCAAGTGAATTGGCAGCGGAGAGGTGCATTCCTGAGAATTTTGGCATCTGGACTCTTTCACCGTGATTGGTAAAAAATCCTAGAATACTGAAAAAGCTCAGACTTAAGACTAGGACCAAACCTATAATTTTAAGCAAAGCAATGTATAAATGTTTGCTCTTAAAAAATCCCCAAAAATTATTGCTAAATGTTTTATTAGAATTTTCCATTAACTAAGTTTGTTTTTCTTGGCCTCAATTCCATAGGTTAGTATCTTGTCAATAAAATCGTACGGCTTGTATCCATTTATTGCACATTGGTGAAATATACATGTTGCAGGTGTCATCCCTGGTAAAGAATTTACTTCAATAATGATTGTTTGGGCTTCTTTACCATTGATTCGGACAAATGCATCAATCCTGGCATATCCTTCAACACCGAGAATTTTGGCCGTTTTTTCTAAATCATTCCTCACTTGGTTAGAAATAGTTTCATAATTCACGTTTGGGGTTGCAAATCTGGCTGGAGTGATATTTTGACCTTCTCCTGCAAGAAATTTTTCCTCGAGTGAAAGTATTTCACCGGAGGCCAAGGCCTCTGATGGTTCAAAGATTTCATACTTCAATCCCTCTGCTGTTAGTGAAGTTAACAGCCCACCAGTTATTTCAAGAAAATTTTCAGCACCATTTGACAGTATCAATTCTTCTATTAAGATATTGTCCTTTGCAGGAAATTCTTCGTTCCAGCTTAATCCCAAATCTTCTCGCATCATATTGCTAAGTGTTTCTGTCGGCCTGAAGATAGCATTGCAATACGCACTGAATTTTTTGAAATCTTTTATGATCATCACTGCACTACTGCAACCATCATCAACAGGTTTTACGAGAAAAGGAATTCCAAATTGTGAAGAGATTTCATCAAAGCATGTTTGGTAATTATCAGAGGATTCTGGTTTTTGGTAAACTGTTTGCCCCGTTGTTGTAAATCCGGCATTCCGTAATTTTTGTAAAGTGTCATATTTGTTGATAGTCAACTTGGAGGATTCTGGGCCACTTCCGTTGTAAGGAATTTTATATTTGTCCAAAATTGCTTGAACTGTTCCGTCTTCACCGGGCCTTCCGTGTAAGGCTATGAATACACAATCTACTTTTTCTGAAAGTTCTTGGTACGATATTTCTTTAGGTTCAAACAAGGCTCCAGAATTGCTGAATCGTTCAGTTATTGATTTACATTCGCGTTTGATTGTTTCAACTATTTCATGTTTTTTGAAATGGTGAATTTTGTCTGCAATATCATCTGCGTTGTCCTTAAGAAGTAAATTGATCGGAATTTCGTACAACTTATGATTGGGTCCATCTTTGTCAACAAATACGGGAAATGCACTGTATTTGGAGCTGCTACTTAATTTTTCATAAATATTTCTGCCACTTTCAACACTGATGTGCCTTTCAAAGCTATAACCTCCCAAAAAAACAGCTACTCTTAGTTTTTTTGTCGATTTGGTTTTTAGCTCATCCATTTCATTGTCCAATCGCTTCAGAAGATGCTTGTGGTTATGAGGCAGTGCAGAAGTTTCTTTTCGCTCAATAATTGAGGTTCGGATGATATAAGTTAGGAACTCACTTGGATTCAATCCAATTTCTGCCGCTTGATGGAAAAAGAAAGAAGAGGGAAGCATTCCCGAGGTGGTGTTCGGATCGTTCAAAAAGATCTCTCCTTCCTCATTGATAAATCCATCAATTCTTGCATAAGTTTGAAACTCGAAAAAATTATAGAGTTTTTCACATTCATTGCGTATGTCCTCAATCAATTGATTTGGGAGATCAATAGGTGTTAATTTGCGGGAAAGCCCTGGCAGATATTTTGATCGATAGTCATAGACTTCACCACCTTTGACTATTTCAGTTGGCGGCAGAGCAACTGGGTTTCCATCATCATTTCGGACAACAATACATGAAAATTCTCTGCCACTTATGAATCCTTCCAAAACGACGTCGTTTTCAGAATACTGCGATTCAAGAATCAACTTTTCATCCGAATGTGTTGATGCCTTATCTAATTCCTTTAACAGATTTTCAGGATGTAAAATGATCTGTCCGTTGAGCACAATTGGAAATCCCAGACTATCTCGGATATCTGTCAGTGACCTAACAAACCCAAGCTTCTCTTCGCTGGTTTTATTTTTCCAAACTTTGGGATCTAAGTCTGCAATAAAGAATGCTTTTTCAATTGCTCTTTTTAAAGTTTGCAGCCCTTGATCTTCTCGAACTATTGTTACTCCTATAGAAGACCCCTGATTGGCGGGTCTTATAACTACTGGCCATTTAAGTTCATTGATCACTTCGTAAAAAAAAGCATCCGATACTCCTTTTTGCCATTCATTGCGTTTTATGACATGAAATGGCTTGACTTTGAATCCGGAATTCTTAAGCATTTTCTTTTGAAATGCCTTGTCCATGCCTATGGAGGAAGCCCTTATTCCTGAGCCAGTGTATGGGATTTTTAACAAATCCAGTAACCCTTGAATTTGACCATCTTCGCCCATGGCACCGTGCAAAGTTAGGAATGCAAAGTCAATCAGAGCAGGCAGTTCGTTTAGTGTTATTTTTCTTCCTACTTTTTGAAACAAGCTCTCTGGAATTTCTCCAATACTCTCCACATAAACTTGAAATTGATTGATGCTTTCTGGCAAAAATTCAACTGGAGGATAAAAGTCTCTTATTGTGCCTTTGTATAAATATTCCCAATTGAGCAGGATAAAGTTGCCGACACTGTCTATGAAAATGGGAACTGGCTCAAAAAGAGTTTTATCCAAGTTATCATAAACTGTCCGTCCTCCCGCAAAAGAGATTTCTCGCTCTCTTGATGGTCCGCCAAAAAGTATTCCTATTTTCATGCAATGGCTTTCATATTCCAGTATGCAAAGGTATGAATTGGAAGCCAAATATTGGCATTACGTCTAATTTGACCCTGTAATTGGAGGTACTAAATTAGTGACTGAGTACTTTATTGAAATATGCTGACCAAGTACAACAAGGTCCAGAATTGATGGGCCGTAATTTATAATGGAATTTGCTAAACCCAAATTCAGCGTTTGGAGATGAATCGACGAAATTTTTGGTTATTCCAAAATTTTTTTCAGGTCTGACGACTCCTACATTCGAAGGAGACTCGCAAGAAGAGACCCCTTGACGATTTTTTAAATGTCAGCGCTTCAAAGTCGACAAAATCATCGATTTTCCTCAACTCAAGAGGCTTTGCTCAGAGGCAAGATCCGCTAATGCGGATTTTGGGCTAAATAAAAAAAGCACTGCTGATGGTACAATCAGCAGTGCTTTCTGAATAAAAAGAAGGATTACTTTACCAATGTTAACGGTAGAGTAATAAATTTATCTTCAGTGTATGCTCTTATGATATAGTAACCTGAACTCAATCCATCAGTATCCAATTGATTGTTGTTGGTCAATGAAGTATTCCATAATTTGACCAATTGTCCTGATGCATTTATCAATTCAATTTTGTTCAATTGAATATCAGTATTTAATGTTCTGATATTGATAACACCAGAGGCTGGGTTAGGAAAAACCATAAGTTGCGAATTGAAAGCTTCAGAACTTGATACTGTTATGCTGTTATCGGTTTTGATATTAAACATGGAAAGTGGAATCCAACCACCGTCCACATCCTCCGCTACAAACATAAAGTCATCAAATTGCTCACCTGCAACAGTGTGTGTATAAGAGATTATGTTGTTGTTGATATCTTCTTGTGTGAATCGATCTCCAACTTCGAATAATTTTGATCCATTGCCGAGGACACCATTTCTGACATTTCTGACAATGGTGTATCTGATTTCATCGTTGGTATTGTTGTCGTCGATACATTCAAGATTTAGATTGGTGATTTTCTTTCCAGTCTGAGGCAATAATTTCAAAGTATCGTTGACAACCAATTGTGGAGGATTGGCACTTATGTTGGTACAAATACGAAGTGACCACTCATCGATCACGCCACCATCACTTGGATTGTCGTCCTTGACGTTCAATATCCAATCACCTCCGCTGGATTCACCGTTGAATTTGGTGAAAGCTTCTTGTGGTTTGAAAACCTTGTTGCCATTTGGCGGACATGAAAATTGGATTGGCGATTGATCATCTAATCCAAAATTGAATGAGTTACTAAAATTTCCACACTTATCAGTCCATAAAATACTTTTTGTACCTGTTGGAGAAGTAAGTGTTACATCAAGATCTTCAAAGTATTCATGGAATCCTTTGAATGTTTGGAGATTTATATCACTGATAATACCATCAACAAGTACCGAAGATTTTGAGTCAATGGAGGGTTTTCCACTCGCAGAGATGCTGATCTTACCATCTAAATTTTTATAATCTTTACATGAAAGGGTAACGGTATGGAATAAGTATGTATCACTCCACTCACCATTTGCACACGAATTCTTAGCTCTTACTCTCCAGTAGAAAATTTTGTTTGGATCCAATATTTTACTGGTGGTAAAATTGGTGCCTACTAAGTTAAGTGAAGACTCAATAAGTGGGTCGAAATTGGCATATTCTGATATGTTAAACTCATATTTTTCAGCATTTGCTGCACTTGACCAAGTGAATGATGGGATTTGAGGGAGACCGTCAGCATTTAGCGCAGGACTAAGTAAGTCTATTGTAGAAAATGCCGTACTTTTTAATGAAATACTGATTGGTCTTTTAAATTCTGTAGCGTCCACAGTGGTTGCAACAACATTAAATTCTAATATACCTGAAGGTACTGAATTGTCCAATGTGATACTCAAGCTGACTGCATCTCCCGGTTGAATAGGGTTTTTAGAAAATACTGCATTTGCGCCAGTCGGTAAACCCTCCGTACTCAAACTAACAGATTGATTAAAACCCAATAAGGCTTTGTTGTATATTTCTACATTGAAATTAGTCGGCAAGCAAGAAAAAGTTATAAAGGTTTGAGCATCAAAATAGTAGGATGCAGAATCAGGTTGGATGATGCTAAAATTTTGATTGGAAACATCAAAAAAGATATTTTCACTTGCTTTAATCATTACACGAGCTTGCGTAGAATTTGTTGGTAGTGGGGGACAAATTATTGTCGCACTTCCATCATTGGGAACTCCTTTAGCCAGCAAAATCGGATAGCCAAGTCCACCGTTGGCAGAAAGAAATATGTCAACATTGGTGCAATTTACAGGCAAATTGTGAGTGTTGGCTACATCCCATGTCACTGTTTCTTCATTGCCCATTATCCACGTCACCAAATTAGTATTGGGAACCAAAACTCTAAAGGGGCCTGCAAGATCAGTAGCCTTGAATTTGACTTCATCCCAATTAGGGTGACCTCCTGTATAATGGTTATCTCTCACTACAAATCGAAAAGTTAAATTACGCGTTGTATCTGGAAGTAGTTCATCTGCGGTTGCCCCATTTGTAATGATTGTACCAATCCTTGGAAAATATCTAAATTTATTTGCACTAGGTTTGGTAACAGAATAGAGTGGGCCTTGCTCTGTTGCGGTTCCATAAGCTTGTGCAAAGCCACCGTCAGCTTGTTCCCAACTATAAGTCATTGTGTCACCTTCAGCATCAATTGCATCACCTTCTAAAATAAAAGGAGTTAGTTTAGGTATGGTGAACCCATCCTTATAATCCAGGCTTACTTCAGGACGCGTGTTGTTCTCATTGATTTTTTCAGCACAACCGTTTCCTTCAGCATACCACATGTAGTTTGTAAGTTCTTCAAGAGACCCAGCATTGAACATATCAAAGCTCGCTCCATTTCCTGGACCTGGGCATGTTCCGCTATATGACATGATGGTGATACCAGCTCCTGGTTCCCATCCCCATTGGCCGCTTTCGTTACCAACGCAATTGTTGAAGCTATGGTTTGCTCCCATTTGATGGCCCATTTCATGAGCGACAATATCAATCCAGAATTGATCTCCCGTTACTACGCCTAAAGTGGATCCTGCCCTGACCTTTGATGAACCGCTGCAAACTGCACCAAGCTGTGCCAAGCCTACAACACCACCATTTGGGTTGAAACCATAAACGTGCCCCAAATCCATTCCACTCAAAGTGCCGAGATTTTGAGTCATTATTATGGCGTTTTGATTGATCATTGACACCAAATCACCTGCAGTAAAGCCATCATTTATTGGGTCAAAGAATACAATTCTTTTATTGGAACCTATGAGCTTGAATTTAATTCCTAGGTCTGTTAACAAAACCAGACTGATTCTATTTACTGATTTGTTCAATTCCGCAATTACGGCAGCGGTATCTTTTGAAGGAGATATTTTTAACGAATATTCTGCAGAAGCACTGATTCCAATGGTGTATATCCTGAGGGACTGACTTTCAGCTAAATTTCTTTGCTGTGGCTTTTGAGTTTTCATTTCACTCATTCTTTTGGCATGTTCCTTCTCTTGTTCTGGTGAAACCAAGCAACTTTTTTCGAAAGATTGGCCTTCTTTGGCGTAATCACTCTTGTATGCTACTAGGTAATGTTGAACATCAGATGCAAAAAGCGGATCAATGACCACCATTCCTTTTTCCGAGTTGCTTATAAATCCACCAAATCCATAAGGGCTGATGTCAATTCTTCCAGTAGTTCTGGCGTTATTAACAGCTTGAACGGAATAACTTTTGATATCTGGGAATTCATTCATCAACTGCTCTTCCATCGTCGGTGACTCCCAAACTTTAAAAGTAATAATTTCACCGTCTGGCATAGGCAAATCAATAATTACAGGCTTGCCACCTTTGAATTCCATTGGTGCTTTGTTCAGTATTTTTTTCAGGCTTACAAAGTCAAGTTTTGCTCCTTGGTATATGTAAGGTATTTGGACAAAAGCGGGTGATTGATCACTTGGCATATTTTCACGAGACATCAATTGCCACAAACTTTTTTGTGCAAAACCAATGTTCATAAACAAAATTCCAGATAAAACTAACAGTAAGGTCTTTTTCATAAATTGATTGGATGTATTAAAGAGGTGTAAAACTAACTGATTTTTGGTCGTAATGTTTTACGATTCCACCTGAAAAATTAACAAAATGTAAAATTTAGTCAAAATTCAGCCCTCGCTTGCATTCGAACTATGTGAATAATTCTTGAATCGCCCAGTTTGCGTCCATCATATCCACCATTTAAATAGATTTTTTTTGTTAGTCTATAATCTAGGTTGATATTCCATTGCCAATTGTTTCCTGGCCGCAATCCTTGAGTCATTGCAAAACCAACAGGCGATGATATGTTGCCATTGAATGAAATATTTGAATAGCCAATTGTAGCTTCCAAGGAACTTTTCTGACTGGTATTTTTTCTTGATTCTATTGAGAACTGTTTGAGTTCCAAGCTTTCCGAACCAACAGTATTTCTAGAGTTGGCATATTTAGACTTAAAGGCCAATCTGGTATTTCTATTTGCATTCCAAACCAAGCCGGGTTCAATATTATCTGATTCGATGTTGAATCTTCTGCTTTCTAGGAGTTGGGCAGTGCTTTTATTTACAGTTCTGGATAGTTTTAATTCCCATTGAATTGCTGGAACTGGACGATTGCGCATACTGACAAAATATTCATCTTGCGTTCGGCCTTCAATACCCGAGGTGAGGGTTTGTATATTTCTGGTTCCCCTTGTTCCCAATTGTGTTTCGGATGTAGCTTTGGCTCGATTGTGATAGAGTACTGCATTGTAACCCAGATTTTCATTTACCAATTGTGTAAGTTCGTCATATTCCGAAAAAGGAACAAGCTTTTGAAGATTATCTGCAAATTTGAGTTTTCTATTGACCTGACCAGTCAATCCAAGAGAAAACGGGGCAATCAATTTTTTAACTCCCTTTTTAGAGCGCCAATCATTTGGAAATGCCAATTGGGCGGATTCATTTAGGGTGATGTTGTCGGTGCGTATGAATTCGTTGCTCAACAGAATAATACGGACATAATTGGCCTGGTCAGGTGTAACCGCTGGCTCAAATTCATCCAATTGCTTAATTCCATCAGCATTATAATCATTGTATTGAAATTGGCCTTCTCCACTGTTTACTTCCTGATAGAAGAAATCAAATCGTTGTTCTTGTCCAGACCCAATTTCATAACTGACGGTGTTTGTCATATTTCCCTTCTTTGAAACCCAGTTGTGTTGGATTCGTCCTAAGTAAATAGTGCCTTCACGCAACCCCTGTGTAGGCAATTGAATTTGTAGTTTTCGCCATGAGATACTGGATTGGAAATTGCTTCGAATATTGGGTGTGAAATTATTGTCTAGAGTTATTTGTGACCCTATGGTGTGCGGTTTTATTTCACGATTGGAACTTATTTTATCGATTCTCTGCTGTGCATTGATACTACTTGTAAATTTTTCTTTGAATTTGTATGAAAAGCTGCTTCCATAAAGCCACCAATGATAACTGCTCATCAATAAAGTATCCGTTGTGTTTGATTTTCTCTGGTTGTCTTCCAGTTCATAGTAAACTTTTATTGTTTTGTTTTCATTTTTGCCTGAAAGGTAATTGGCTTCCCCTTTTGATCTGATAAAGTTTGTTTTTTCAATTGTTCCAGTAGACCCAAGTACGCTAGTATTGGCAGTTGCGTTAAATCTTTTTATCGGAGAAAGCATCAAATCAACATCCTGTTTGATGGCTTTCATGACAAGCTCTTGCCTGAAGTCATTGACACGGTATTGCATGGACCACCATTTTTCTTGACCGACTTTTATGCTGGCAGTCAGAATATTTTCTTGTGATTGTCCTTGTTTATAATTGTAATCTCTTGCGAATTCAGCATTTCTGTATGGATTCAGAAATTTAAAATTCTTCCGTAAAAATTCATTTTGTAAACTTGTTTGTAATAAAATAGGTTTTTTGCTGTTGTTGTGAAGGGTGTCTTGTCTATTGATTTGAACCAAATTTGCAAATCCATAATCATCTTGTCCATCTCGATCTGAAAATCTGTTTTTGTCCCATTGTGAACCTGCAAATTCGGTCCGGATACTTGTATTTCTTCCAATTGGAGTTGAAATTTGAATTGTGGCAAGTTGTTGAGAGGTAGGAGCGATCAACTTTCTTACAGGATCATAATTCCCATTCTTTTTACCGTCAGCTGATGGAGCAATAAACTTAAATATTCTTCCATTTACTCCTGCACTTGCATCAAGTATGTAATTGCCATTGTTATTGCCAACAAAGGAAAAACTTGCACGAAATAGCTTGTTAGCTGGTCCAGCAGTATAAACCAAGACACTCTGGAATCCCAATGTGTCAATCAGACGGTATCGAATTGGATCATTAGAAGTTGTATCAATTGAACCTACCAAGGCACTTTCAAGATTGTCGCCCGCGTCTATTAGAACTTTTCTTTCTTCAGGGGTCAATTGCTGCGAAGCTGACGAGGATTTACTATCGCGCTCAGAATAAACGTTCCATGAAAGTTTTAGTTTTTTGTATTCAATTTGCTGGTGCGTTGTTAGCAAGGATCGGACAAAGTTTTGAACTGCATATTCAAACTCAATGATGATCCTACTATCTTTGGTAATTAGTCTTTTAGGTGTAAAACTGACGTCACCTCTGTTGTAGTCAACCACGTAGTCATCTTGGAGTCCTCGTTGAAGCAACATACCATCAATCCATACTTTTTCTGTCCCAGCCAGCACAATGATAAAGTTTTCGCCATCACTCCCTATCAATTTATATGGACCTTGATTGCCTTCAGTTCCCTGAATGACCATCCTTGCAAATTTTCCTCGGCTGATAGCAATACTGCCTTTGGTATTTGCCAAAACTGATTTATTCCTAAAGCTATTTGAAAAAGTTGCACCTCTTAGTTTTTTCCAATATTTCATGAAATAACCATCGGGGGCTTGGATTTCATAATCACCCGCCAATAAAGATGATTTATCTCTCGTCAATTGGATGTAAACTTTATCAAATTCTTGAATGGTTCTCGTTGCCCCATCGGGTTGAATAGGGATGTTGTTGTCAGTTATAACAGCTGCTAATTCTGTACGTTTATCAATTCTGCCGTTTATACGTAAATTGAAGTTGGAGTTGAAGCTAAGATCTTGGTTGTTGCCCGTCAAAATACTTCTGCTCAATGCACCACGATAGTCCAACCCACCGAAATCAGTAGTTGTACCCTTAATTTCGTCAGGGCTGTATTGATAAGCTAAAAAAGGTTTTGATTTTTGTATTGACAACAAGGAAGAATCAAGTGCGATTATTGGTTGAAATAGAGTAATTGAAAGTACCCTGAAGCTTGCTATAAAAGCAGTGTCGCTTGAGTAAACTGGACTTTCAATAGTTAGCTTGTTATTTGTACAATTCCACTGCGAAGGATTTAGCAAATTGCCAGAAGGAATAGATTTTATGATCACAGTAGCGGGGAGAATAGCTTTGTCTGAGGTAGTTGAATAATTATTAGATCGATTCAGTTCCACTGATCTGAGGTTTGATATTCCACTTTGGGCAAACAACTTGGCTTGAAATGCCGAATAACACAACATTCCAAAAACAAACAGGAATTTGGGCATTGATGCCCTTTGCATGATCAGAATTTGTAAGTGAATCCAATTCTTAGTTCAAATGGAGAACGTGGATCGTCTTTTGTAATGTTGAAGTTATAAAGAGCCAAAATTTCATATCCGATCCCGCCCATTCCATTGTTGTACCCCAGTCCAGCATAAGAGCCCAACTGACTGCTTCTCTCTGTTATAATTTTATTATTGTTTTTTGCATCCGTAGCTAAAAAACCATTTCCAGTCACGAAGGCCTGTTCTTGAGACAATGAAGTAAGTTCAAGATGTACAAACATTACGCGAAGGAACTTTACTCTGCTAAATATCCCAACCGAGTAATCATTCAGGTTAACACTTTTTCTTCCGCTGAGTTGTCCATTGGTATTTTGAGTTTCTCCTTTGAGGTTCGTATAGTTGAACCCAATTCTGGGCCCTACGCTTAAGAAAGGTAGTATTTTGTAGCCAACCATAGGAGTTAAGCCAAAAGAAAATTGACTAACACCTTGTGTTCCACTAAATCCCAAATTCAAGTTTCCACCGTACCACAGCTGATTAACAAACCCGCCAGTTTCATTAAAATATTTGTCAACTTCTTTGTCCTTTTTGCTGTTACGTCTATTCTGAGCTTCTAAGCTTCCGACAGTTAAAAAGAAGAAACCAATTAAAAATAAGTATTTGTAATTTGACATTGCCATTGATTTTTAAAAAAATTAAAACGAAATTGTGGTACAAAATTACATAATGCTTTGATTTTTTTTGAAAGATATTGAATTTTTGCGTGTCAACATATAATAATTAGCCATCTTTGACAACGTATTTATGCTGTATGGGATCCTATCAAGTGAGTTTCATTGTGAGAAATAGATTGCTTGACGAATAAAATTATTTTCAGGATAAGTAAACAAAAGCGCAAAATATCGTATCTTTGTATGTAGCTTATTAAGATATTAAATAATCACATATATCACACCCTAACAAACTAATCGTATGATCAGATTTTCGACGTTATTCTGTCTCCTTTTGGTCAGTTTAACAACCTACGGTCAAGGCAAAGTTTTTGTAGCTAAGTCCGTTAACATTGGAGAAAGTTCCATACTTTCTAAAACATTTAAATCATACCAGGTGTATGATATCAATTCTTCCGAAATTCATAAGTACTTTACGAGCTCATCTGTGAGTCCTGATGTCGGTTTTATTTTTGGCAATGACCATTCTTGGTCACTCGAAATTTCCGAGAATAACATCATGAAGCCAGGCATGATGGCTAAGGTTCATACTGAGAATGGAATAGAACTCCAACCTGTAAGTAAGATCAAGCATTATATTGGTTACAGATCTGGAACAAATGATAAAGCTGCATTTTCGGTGAATGAAGGATTTTTCTTGGCTGAAATTAATACGCCGACTGAATCCTATTTTATTGAGCCACTTTGGCATACTGTGCCTGATGCTCCTAGGAATTACGTGTTGATGTACAAAAAGAATGATCACATATCAAGCAAAGAATTTAAGTGCGGATTGGATGATTTGCAAAAACAAAATAACTTTTTCAACAATCAGCAAATTGGTCATGATCATGATCACGACGGTTTAGAAGAAGCTGTTCTAGCGCCAACAGCCTGTAAGGAAGTTCAAATTGGCTTGGCGAGTGATAAATCAATGTGTACTAAATATGGCAGTATTGCAAACGTACAAGATCACATTAGCTCAATTATTAACTTGGTTCAGGTTAATTACATAGGCCAGTTCAATGACGACTTGCAGTATGTGATTTCAGATTGGGTAAACATATCTTGTAGCGGTACTGATCCTTGGACAAACTCCACAAATGCAAGCACATTTTTAAGTAGTTTTACAGCATGGGGCCCTGGCGGATTTGGAACTCATGATATAGGAGAATGCTGGACGAATAGAGATTTTGATGGTGGAACTGTAGGAATCGCATGGGTTGGAACAGTTTGTACTAGTAACAGGTACAATTGTATCCAAGACTGGACAAGTAATGACAATTTGTTGCGCGTTACGGTTGCCCACGAGTTTGGACACAACTGGAATTATGGGCATGACGCTGCGAGTAATTTTATTATGTCGCCAACTGTTAACAATTCTTCTACATGGTCAGCAGCATCTAAAACCGCAATAAATGCATTTATTCCAACCAGGAATTGTCTGTCTGCCTGCATCGGTGGAACCCCTCCTCAAGCTGAATTTACTTCCAACAAAACAGAGGGTTGTAAGCCATTGACAGTTAATTTTACTGATCAATCCACGAATACGCCTACTTCTTGGCTCTGGACTTTCCCTGGCGGTACTCCCGCTACTAGTATTGCTAAAAATCCTACTGTGGTTTACAACTCCGCAGGAGTATATAATGTTACCTTAAAAGCAACGAATTCTGCTGGAAGTGACACAGAAACTAAGGTCAACTATATTACTGTATTTGATAAACCAACTGCCAATTTTACTTTTGTTAAGAATTTGGGAATTGTTGACTTTACAAACACTTCTAGTGGAGGAACAAGCTTTTTTTGGGAATTTGGTGATGGAGAAAATAGCAATGATGAAAACCCGCAGCATGAATACTTTGCGCCTGGTACTTACAATGTAAAATTGACTGTTGGCAATTTGTGTGGAACTTCAACAATTACTAAATCAGTATTAATAGTTTTTGTTCCGTTGGCCGACTTCAGTTCAAATGTTGTAACTGGATGCGCTCCATTGACAGTTAGTTTTTCAGATGAGTCTGAATTTTTTCCTACTTCGTGGAAATGGTCGTTCCCTGGAGCGAATCCAAATAGTTCTACTTTGGCAAACCCAGTGGTTACATACAATGTAGCTGGACAATATGATGTTACTCTTACGGCAACAAATAGTGCTGGCAGCAATACCATTACTATTGAAAAATATATTACTGTAAAAGCTAAGCCTATTGCTGGATTTGCTGTGGTAATAAATGGTTACACTGCTACATTCACCAATACAACAGGAGGAATTGATAATACTTGGAAGTGGTTCTTTGGTGACGGTGATAGTAGTATTGTAAAATCACCAGTTCACACTTACAAAAATCCAGGTACTTACACGGTTACCTTGACTGCTGAAAATGATTGCGGTAAAAGTACCTTCACAAGTGTAATAACTATCGCCGCTATACCTCAAGCCAATTTCACGTCGAATAAAACAACTGGTTGTACTCCATTAAATGTAAACTATACGGATATATCGACAAATGCACCTAATGCATGGAGTTGGAGTTTTCCAGGAGGAATACCGGCAGTTTCAAATGCTCAGAATCCAATTGTTAATTACAATACTGGAGGAGTTTATGACGTAACTCTGATTGCAACCAACGCACTTGGAAGTGACACGATAAAGGTATCTAATTATATCAATGCACTTTCAGTTCCAGTAGCAGACTTTATTGCCTCAGTCAATGGAAATGTCGTGAATTTTACAAATACCTCTACATTTGGAGGTACTTATCTTTGGAGTTTTGGTGATGGAAATAGCTCAACGAATGCCAATCCTGTTCATACCTACACTGCTGAAGGAACCTACACAGTTACTTTAACGGCTACAAATAGCTGTGGAGCAAACGCAGTGACCAAAACTGTTGTAGTTGTATTCCCCCCTACCGCAGCTTTTTCAGCAGACCAAACAAATGGTTGCGCCTCGTTGGTTGTTAATTTTACAAATAATTCATCAGCCAGTGCGACTTTCTTCAATTGGACTTTTGATGGTGGCACACCTACGACTTCTTCAGCAAAAAATCCTACTATCACATACGCCACGCCTGGCACTTATGCAGTTACCTTGGTTGCAGGCAACAGTGGAGGAACTGATACAATAACTATCACAAGTTACATAATTGTGGCTGGTCCTCCTGTTCCATCATATTTTTACGTCAACAGCAATGGCTTCACTAATTTTAACAATACTACCATTAATGGTGCTTCATACAGTTGGGATTTTGGAGATGGACAAAACTCTACCTTAAAGAACCCGAGTCATAAATATGCTGCAGAAGGTTCCTATACAGTTGTTATGATAGCAACAAATGATTGTGGTTCAGTTACTATTACAACGATAGTCAACGTGGTTTTGCCACCTAATGCACAATTCAATAGTGACAATAAAACCGGTTGTAACAACCAAACAATCACCTTCGAAGATTTGTCTTCACCTAACACAATTTCATGGGCATGGGAGTTCCCAGGAGGTACTCCTTCAAGTTCTACAGAAAAGAATCCAACTATTTCTTACGGTAGTGTTGGGTCTTACGATGTGACTTTGATTGCAACCAACTCTGCTGGAAGTGATACAATAGTAAAATCAGGATATGTGTTGATCAGCAATGCAGCTCCTATTGCATCTTTCAATTACAACAATGTAGGTTTGTCCTTTGATTTTAGTAATACATCAGCTGACGCTTATTCATACAATTGGAATTTTGGTGATGGTGGCTTAAGCAATGATGAGAATCCAAATCATGATTACACTGCATCTGGTGATTTCACGGTTACATTAATAGTAGTGAATGGTTGTGGATCCGATACAATTACACAACAAGTTACTGTAGTTGGAACTCCTCCAATTGGTGATTTCGGCAGTAATGTTACATCAGGATGTCTTCCTTTGGTGGTAACATATCAAGATGGCACTGTGGGTGGTGCAACTTCATGGGCATGGACTTTCCCTGGCGGAGAGCCCGCTACATCAAATGAAGAAAATCCAACAGTTACTTATAATGCAGGTGGTGTTTATGATGTAGAGCTGATTGTTTCTAATAGTTATGGAAGTGATACCATCAAACAAATAAATTACATTGCAGTAGGAAGTGCACCAATCGCAACGTACACCTATACAAAAAATGGTTCTGTTGTCAATTTCCAAAATCAAACTATAGGCGCTACTAACTACCTGTGGAATTTTGGTGATGGTATTACGAGCACAGAAGAAAATCCAATTCATGCCTATGCTGGTTTGGGCCAATATACAATAACCCTTACTGCAACAAATGAATGTGGAAGTTTCACATTGACTCAAACAATCACAATTACTGTAGGAACCAATGAAATTGAGGCCTTTGAATCAGTAATCGTGACACCAAATCCATCCAACGGTCAATTCAGACTTAATATCAATTCAAGCGAGAATCTTGGAGTTGAGATGAAGGTGGTTGACATGTTAGGTAGATTGGTTTGGTCCAAGCCTTTGGAAGTAAGCAAAGGTTTCTTTACTCAAGAAATTAGTATTGACAAGCCATCAGGACAATATCTATTGATTCTTACCAGCAACAATAAGTTAAGTGTTCAAAAGTTGATTGTTCAATAGATTTTGATAAGTTATAAATTTACCGGGTTATACAGCGTTTGTGTATAATCCGGTATCTTTATGTTAGGAACATTCGTTTGTAATGAGTGAACCCTTAGATAAAAGTTTTTTTGCTTCCTAAAAACCACAATCCCAGCTGAGCATGATTAGGCAAGCTGTATTATTATTAACTTTTCTATGCAGCATTCAATTGAATGCTCAAAATTGCTCTTGCGTCAATTGTCCTCAATTGGTTCCTAAAGGTGGTTCAGGTTGCACAGTCAGGGAGTTTCTCTATTTTGTAAATGGTGCAAGTGCTAATGAGTTAAGCGATCCTGGCCAAGGAGTTTGTGGTGTTACTTTAGATTTTAAGGCAGATTATATATTTCAGATTGAAATGTTGCTTATTTCGCCTGCTGGAGATACAGTATGGCTATTGGGTCCTGATGTAGGGACTGGATTTAGTAGCACAGGTTTAAGCAAGTGGAATGTTTCATTCCTTCCCACTGCCATAGTTCCATTTCCTGATCCTGGATTTAGTGACCAATTTACCAACTATGATCCGTGGCAAATTGGTGCAAACTACACTGGAAGTTACCATCCCTATCAAGGGAATTTGGAGGATTTTGATAATGGACCAGTTAATGGGCCTTGGAAACTTGTTGTAAAGAATTGCTCTGAGTTGAATAAAGCTGAAGTTATCGATTTTAGTATTATTTTCTGTGATGAGACTGACATTGAATGTGGTTGTTTGGCATATGCTGGATACTTTGCAGGATTTAATCTGATCAAGTCATGTGTAGGTTCATCCGTATTGGATTTGGATATCAAGCCTAATTTTGCTGGGTATGAACCTGATTCACTATTGTTTAATTATACCTTTGCCATAGCCGCAGGTAACAATGATATTCTGGAGTTTACAAGCAATCCGAATCTCCAATCATACGGAGCTGGGACCTACAAAGTGTGTGGATTGTCCTATTTGGCAGCTGATTCATTGTCAATCCCATGGTCACAGCTCGATTTGAAACTGGATTCATTGTACTCTGAAATTAATTCAACTGATCCCCTTTATTGCGCAGATTTGGCTTACAATTGTTTATTTGTCGACATTGAAGTTCAAGGACCTCCTACGTCAGTTACCTTGCCTTTGTGTGAGGGTAGTTGCATAAACATAGCTGGAACAAATTATTGTAATCCAGGAACTTATGGCTTGAAATATCTGGGTTCTAACGGTTGTGATAGCCTAGTTAATATGACATTGGTCCTTCAAATAAACGTGAGTTTTACAAGGAATGACACCATTTGTTTTGGAGAATTTGCAATTCTGGGCAATGATTTTTATAACAAAACCGGTACTTATATTTCAACATTTAAAAGTTATGCTGGGTGCGACAGTACGGTCACTTTGAATTTAGTGGTCATCGACCCCAATGTTACAATAAATCCAATTGATGATATTGATTGTTTTCATGAAACGGTTCTCATTCAATCATCAGTAAAATCAAATTTTGATTTTAATTACCAGTGGACGGCTTCGAATGGAGGTTTAATAAATGGCGTTTCTGATTCCGAAGATTATTTGGCAGATCAAGCTGGATCTTATACTGTCCTTGTGAGCTTTAAGCAAATTAATGGAAAAGTTTGTTCTTCAACTGCTACAATAGATCTTATAGGTAACCTGGTGCTTCCAGAGTTATCGAGCGTACCCGATCAGTTTATTTGCGAAGGAGATGAGCTCAATTTATTGGGAATAGGGATTTATGATTTGAAGAATTTGGGTGGTATATTAACATTTCATTCTGGCCTTCCTGCTACCATTTTAAACCAGGTCAGCTCAGTTTACCAAAAGCCAAATGGCAATACTGCTTTTTACGCTTATTATGTTGCTGGGGGCTGTGATACATACATTACAATACCAGTTTTTGTAAATAAAGAGCCTCGCGCTGAAATAATTCCCGTAATCAAATTGTGTAACAAATTGGGTTCGAATCCAAGTCCTTTAATTGATTTATCAAGTTTGATTATTTCGGGAGATGCCAGTGGTTATTGGGAAGATACCAACAGCAGTGGTGCTTCTGGATCCTTGCCTGTTCTTGATTTCAATGGTGTGAATCCCGGCACCTATGTTTTTAGGTATTTTACTCAGTCAGCAGTACCGCCTTGTCAAGATACTATTTATTCCATAGATATTATTGTAGAAGATTGTTCATGCCCCAGTATTGCGGTTTCTTCACCACCAGATTTGTGTCAGAGTGTTGTCGATTTTAACTTGACTCCTTTAATAATTACGAACCAAACTGGTTCATGGAGCACAGGGATTGTCCCTTCTGGTTCATCGATTGCATTATTGGGTAATAGCCTACAATTAAATAATACCATCTCAGGAAATTACGCATTGATATTTACGCTTTCAAATGTTCCACCACCCGGCTGTCCCCAAGATGTGACGGTGAACTTTAAAGTAGTGTCTCCTGTATCCTTGTCTTTATTGGATACAATTTCAGTTTGTAATTCAGTGGACATGGGCAACTCAACTATACTCAATCTGAATATTGCCATAGCTGTTGGAGCTACCAATGGATTTTGGAAGGATATTACAATTGCAGGAACAACGGGAAATTTACCTAGTTTGAATTTTGCCAACGTGCCACCAGGTGCTTACCCATTTCAATATATTACCAATAGTGGAAATACGGTCTGCGGTGAAAAAATCGATACTGTGATTGTTGAAGTTTTGAACTGTGAATGTCCCAATCCACAACTGTTGGCAGGTTTGATTTGCAATACAGAAATTGAGTTTGACCTGTCTGCGTTAGTCCAAAATCCGCTAATTGGAACATGGTCACTTTTGAGTGCACCACCAGGCCCGAACCCTGGACTTATAACCGTAGATAAATTTCAAGTAAAAGACAAGAATTCTGGCACTTATGTGTTGAATTTTCAATTGGCTAGCCCGTTGAACAATTGCCCAAATAATTTCTCCACCAATTTTGATGTGATATCTGGTCCTTCAACATTACTAGATACTTTAACAAAAGTGTGTAACAGTTCTTCAAATGGTAGTGCAATTCTCGATTTTAATGCATTAATCAAATCAGGTGATAAACTTGGGACTTGGACAAATATTCAAGGCGTTCCAACCAGTGGATTGTTGCCTGTTCTGGATTTTACAAATGTGACTTCTGGCAGTTATACATTTTCATATCAAACCAATTCTGCTAGTTTTCCTTGTAATGAAATAACATACTTTATCAAGGTAATTGTGGAGAATTGTGATTGCCCTAGCTTGGCTACCATCCCATTTCCTAAGTTGTGCAACGATGGTTCTGCTATTGATTTAGGTAATTATTTATTGACAACAGAATCAGGTACTTGGGCAATTGTAAATACACCAAGTGGGTCAAATTCAGCAACTATCTCAAACGGCTTTTTCGATCCATTTCAGGCAGACCCTGGGAATTATTTATTGCAATACAATTTGAGCGTTCCTCCACCATTTGGTTGTCCCAAATTTACAACTCAGTCGCTGAATTTATTGGCAGCCCCAAATGCAATTTTGGAAAATGATGTGACGCTATGTAATACCGATACCAACCCAGTTTTCTCTTCCATAATTGACCTAACAAGTTTGATTTTGTCAGGAGATTTATCGGGTATTTGGAAGGATCTAAGCGGGAGTAATGCAGCTGGGAATTTACCGGTTTTGGATTTTAAAGGCATACTTCCTGGCACTTATCTTTTTGAATATTCTGCTCAAGGGCAAACGCCATGTGGAAATTTTAGGGATACGATTGCTGTAGTAGTAATTGATTGCAATTGTCCCGGTATATTTATCTCAGCAGTAGGGAAGCAATGCAATATTGGTGCCTTGGATTTGGCTGGTTTCGTTTCCACAGGCACAATGTTAAGTTTAAATTCCGTTCCAGCTGGTCAATCAACGAATATTTTAAATGGAAGCATACTTGAATTGACTGATGTGATTCCAGGAATTTATGCGATTAATGGTGTTCTAACTAATGCACCAAATGGATGTCCTTTTGTTGAAATTGAGCTGATCGAAGTAATTGCCCGGCCTAAGGCTGGTCAAGTGGATTTGCTACCTGAATTTTGTTTGAATGAATTTCAAGACATAAAATTGTTTGATTACATCAGTAATTATGATTTGGGTGGTGTTTGGAAAAGTCTAAATTCAAATCTAAATATCAGCACCAATGGAATCATTTCATTATTAGTTTCTGAAGGAAGTTATCTTGTTCAGTACATTGTCAGCGGTAACCAAATATGTCCTTCTGACACCTTGGATCTTAATATCAATGTAAATGCGCTTCCAATTGGTGATGCGGGTGTAGATCAAGAAATTTCATGTGGAGTGACAAGTGTTTCTCTTGGAAATCCCCTGAATGGAACAATTTCAACAGGTTTATTTTTCTGGGAAGGACCCTCAATTTCGGATCCAAATGCTCCAAATATTTTAGTGGATAACCAAGGCATTTACACCTTGACAATTACAGATATTGGTAACTCTTGTATTGTTAAAGATACTGTTGTGGTAAGTCTCGACATTAATTTTTTGAATGCTGAAGTGTCGATTACTTATCCCGAATGTAATTCGAATGAAGATGTTTCTGCAAAAGTCAGTATTATTTCTGGTCAAGCTCCCTTTAGCTATCAATTGGACAATAATGGTCCAGTAGCCAAAGACATTTTTGGTAATTTATCTGTGGGATTTCATACCATCATTGTTCAAGATGCGAATGGATGTGAGGATACGCTGAACTTTGATATTCTGCCATTTAGCCAGCAGTTTTTGAATTTGGGACCTGATACCATTGTAGATTTTGGGACGCTACTAGATTTGACACCAATCATATTTCCAGACCCAAGTACAATATCAAGCATAAGCTGGAGTTCAAATACACCATTTATAGGAACAGGAAAGGATTTAGGCATTCAGTACCTAGCCTTTAAAGAGGGTTTTTTTACCTTGACCATACAAACCAATGAAGGGTGTGTATTGATAGATCATATCAAGGTATTTGTAAAAAAGGATATAAATCTCTTTGTTCCAAATGCGTTTTCACCAAATAATGATCAAGTTAACGATCGCGTGTTATTGGCTTTTGGAGATCAAATCAAAAGTATTGAAGCTTTTAGAATTTTTGACAGATGGGGCAATCAAGTTTACGAGCTTACAAATATTTCACAATCCCCTTCAGAGCTGTGGGATGGAAGTCTGAATGGTCAAATAATGAATGCAGGTGTATTTGTGTGGTATGCGGAAATACTCCTGATCGATGGAAGCAAACAAATCATATCAGGCGATTTGACACTTTTCCGGTGATATTAGTATAAAAGCTTATATTTAAATTTCAGTCTAAAAGATTTGGGAGCAGTTTGGCATAATTATAGGAGTAACAATGGTCCTAAGACCGTTATTGTTTTTATTGAAATTATTCCATGAAATTTAAAGTTTTCTTAGTTCTACAGTTAGTTTTCTTGCCGCTATCGGGCATTTTGGCTCAATATCAAGACTGTAAGTCAGCTCAAATATTATGCACCAAAGATTCGGTTGTGGTGCCAATTGTCAGTGGCTTTGGCACTGCTGAAAATGTTGTGAATGGTACTTGCTTTGCTCAAGGAGAGCACCAGTCTCACTGGTTTACTTTTTTTGCAACGTCTTCCGGTACATTTGAATTTATTATTGAATCTATAAACAATCAGGCTGATTATGATTTCATATTGTATGAAGATGGCTGTTCTGGAGATCCAAATGTCAAGACAAAAGCATGCAATTGGATAGGCAGTGTAGTAGCGGCACCATATCTTCCCACAGGAGTTTCTTCAGATCCAGCATCCCAATTTAATGAAATATATAATTTAGAAATTGAACCGACCATTACAATTTCTGCTGGCAAGGTTTATAATCTATTGGTAGATAATATCAGCAACAATGGAGTTGGTTTTATTTTACGTATGAAAGGTACAGCTCAGATAGGAAATCCGGTGCTCAATAAAAGTAGTGGAGTTTTTTGCAACCAAAATGATGGTGACTTGGGACAAATCATTGTTGTAGGAAAGGATTCAGTTGCTGGTTCAGTGTTGTATTTTAATAACCTGAATGATGCCAATAACAACAACAACATTCTGACAAGCTTAATTGTAAGTAAGAGTGGAAATTACATTATCAAGAAGGTGACACCACACAATTGTTCAAGTATTGAATCTATTTCAGTTGTTATTGAGAATCCGATGATAACTGCCAAGGACGTGTTTTCATGCGGCTCTAGTTCATTCGATTTAAATAACGCGATAATTGTTGAAACCTCAGGTATTGATCTCTCAAACTCAACCAAAACCTTCTACAAAACCCTTTCGGACTTGGATAACGATCAAAATGCTACTGCCAATGGTCTTATATTCGCATCAGGTACTTACTGGGTGAAATTGATCACTAAGTATGGCTGCAAGACTTCATGCCCAATTAAGGTGAATCTTGATGCTCCTAAAGCCACACTGAATGGTTTAACATATATTTGTCCAAATGAATTTGTTCAATTACCCATTTCATACAATGGTTCATGGCCAGTTGATATAGAAATAAAACCTTCTAATGGACCTAACATCGCTCAGAAATTGAAGCAGGGAGATAAAATAGTGGTGCAGCCAAAGCAAACAACTCAATACACAATATTGGGTATCCAAGATACAACAAGCTGCAATGCAGATATCTCTGGTACATTTGAGATCATCGTGAATCAAGTGCCAGCCGTCAAGTCTATCAATATTGATTGCTCCAATGGAACAAGTAATCCTATTGTATTGATTCAAATTGAGAAAGGCGACACTTTAAGTTATAATATTAGTGGTATCAATGGGGTCTTCGCAGGCAATTTATTCACAAGTGTACCATTATTTAACGGAACTGCATTCAATTTTACCGTTGTTGATGCCAATGCTTGCGGCACTGCTTCAGGTCAAGGTGTGGCTAAATGCGATTGTGATCCCAACTTAAAGCTTGTTGTTGAGTCTCTTAAGAATCCAAGCTGCTATGGAAAGTCCGATGGATTAATTGAAGTTTCATTACCAAATGTATCAAATGCTTACAAGTTGAAATGGTCCTCTGGTCCAGAAACAAACAAAATCGATAATTTACCCGCAGGTAGTTATAGTGTCACTGCAACCTTGCCTGATGGATGTTCAACCAGCGGAACTTATGTTTTAACTGAGCCCCAAGCCATTGTTTCTGGATTTTTAATCGCAAATGAAACTTGTTTTGAACAAAGCAATGGGAGTATATCAATTAGCAGCATTTCGGGCGGAACTCAACCATATACAGTTACCATTGACGGAACAAGTGGAGTTTCTGTACCCTTTGATCTAAATAATTTAAGTCCGGGTAAATATGCATATGAGATTGTTGATGCAAATTTTTGCGACAAGTCCTGGATACTTGAAGTGCTTGAAGCCCAACAATTTTCGATTTCCATTGGTGGCTTGAAACAGAGTTATCTTCAAATGGAACCAATAGATGCTATAATTTCAGGAGATTTGAATCAAATTCAATCACTCTTATGGACATCCAATCTCAATGTTAATTGTACCACCTGCAATGGCGTATCGCTCATGGCAGAAAAAAATGGATATTTAGCTGTACGGGCATTCAATCAGAAAGGATGTGTTGCCAAAGATAGTTTGTCATTCGAAGTCAGTCCGTTGGTTAAGTCCAATGTGTTTATTCCAAATGTTTTTTCACCCAATGGTGATGGAGTAAATGAAAAATTCATTCCTTATTTAGATGATATTCAATTAGTTAGCGGCACTATGCGCGTATACAACCGCTGGGGTGGAATGGTGTATGAGGAGGTATGGGCAGGCAATTGGGGAGGATGGGATGGTACAACTCACAATCATGAAATGGATGAGGGAGTGTATGTATACGCCATTCAAGTAAAACTTGCGAATAATTCCATTCAAGAATGGAGTGGTGATGTCCAATTGTTAAGGTAATATTATTGTCTAGTCTTTGTATTGGTTTGCAATCAATGTACTTTGTTGGATTTTATCAACAAAAACCTATATTTAAAGGGTTTCCTAATTCCTCTTTGGTTGTTGTTAAACCCAAATTCCGCTTTGGAAGAAATCGGCGAAAATTTGGATCAACATCAATATTTTGTTGGGTCTGACCACTCAAACACTCGCATTAAACTCCTAAAATGCTAGCCTCCTGACATTTTTTTCAATGTCAGGGATTTAAAGTCGACAAAAACTATGTTTTTCGTAGACGTTCTCCGGACAAAATGCTACAAATGAGTATTTTAGGTTCAAATAAAAATCACTTCTGTTGCGCCAAAACCATAGCTTGGGTGCCAATTGTTGTTGTAAGATTTGACATAGGTAATTTGATCCAAACGCTTGTGAAGAATTGATTTTAAGCGTCCCGTTCCTAAGCCATGAATGACAAAAACTCTATCGATACCAAGTCGAATAGCTTGATGGATATAATCATCAAATACCTTTAGTTGTATTTGCAAAATTTGATCGTTGGCTATTCTTATTCCATCCTTCATCAAAGCTTCTGCATGGAGGTCCAATTCATTTGAAAATTCAGAACGTTTGATTGGATCGTGAACAACAAGTTTAACATATTTTTCCTTTTCGATTTTATGGGCCTTATTGCGGCTTATGGTTTTGGCAAGTTCGAACAATTCATCCGAACCAGTTTCTTTCTTTACTTCAGGTTTGTATTCAAGCCAATATCCCAAGGTATCCATCAGCGGGAGAATATCTTCTTTTGAAAAGATGTTTTTCGCCTTTAATTTGACCCGTTGCTCTGTTAGTGGGTCAGGGCCAGAAGTAAATATGTCGGATTTTTCAATTGTGATGGTCCATTGTTCGTTGATTGCAGTCGAAGGCAGATGCTGCAAATTGGCAACAGATATAGGCTTTAAAACACCACTGATTTCAGCGTCACTTTGGTCATTCAATTTTATTGATATCAAAGCCGAAATTGGCCGATCGTTGATAAAAAAGAACTTGTAGTATTCAACTTCCCCAATATTGTTGTACTTAGGCACGAGCGCAAGTCCACATCCTTTGTTTGTCAGCTTGTAATCGGGATAAGCTATACTGAACTCATAGTTTAGCATGTTATCAATTTTTCCCGTAGATCTTGTTTTTGGAGAATAAGCTGATTCCAAAACCAAGTCTTCGATGTTGACGGGAATGATGTCTCCATCCTCCATCTTAACTTGGATAATACCCATTTCAGGCAATGAAATAACAGTGCCTAATTCGCCCGTATGAATGTTTACAACTTTTGTTCCAATAGAAAAAATCACAGTTATTAGGAATTGAGATGCTTATTTAATGAAATTTGCGCTCGAATGTTGCAGGCAAAAGTACCAAGTTGGAGATGGAATGTAGCACAATGGGCTGAACAATTGTGGTGGCGACGCTATTTGAGCTCTAAAAACCTGGAAGAATATCACGTTTGGAAGCAGAATTATTGGAGAAAGTTCTTGCTTGAAAATGATCTGGAGGTCTCAAAAGAGAGTATCATTTTGGATGCTGGAAGCGGACCCGCGGGTATTTTTATGATATTTGATCAAAATAAAGTCAAAGCTTACGATCCTCTTTTGGGCGAATACCAGGACAAAGAATTGATCAACTATAAAAAATTTCCTTGGGTAGAATTTCATGAAAAATCACTGGAGCAAATTGAAGGTATTGCAGTATATGACTGTATTTTTTGTATCAATGTCATCAATCATGTTAATGATATTGTTCAAGTATTGGAGAATTTCTTCAAAATATTGAAGCCAGGTGGAAAATTGGTGATTACCTCTGACGTTCACCATGCCAAATGGTTACAGAGTATTTTCGCTATCGTACCCGGAGATATACTGCATCCTCATCAATTGGAACAAGGTAAAATGGAGCAATTTATCCAAGCCAGTGGATTTTGCATTATAGAAAATAAAGTTTTAAAAAAGGGAAGGATATTTGAATACCAATACTTCCTAGCAGAGAAAAAAAATGAGCTATAAGGTTAAAGAAATATACTATACACTGCAAGGAGAAGGGGCACAAGCAGGTCGAGCAGCTATATTCTGTAGGTTTACAGGCTGTAATCTTTGGTCAGGTAGAGAGGAGGATAGAGATCAAGCAATTTGTAAATTCTGTGATACGGATTTCTTTGGGATGGATGGCGTTTATGGTGGGAAGTATTCCGTTAAGCAATTCATTGCAGTGATCCAAAAACTATGGCCCCAAGGAAGTTCTGAGCCACCCTATCTGGTTTTTACTGGAGGTGAACCCGCTTTGCAGTTGGACCAAAGCTTGCTCAACGAATTGCATCGTTCTGGTATGATTGCTGCTATTGAAACCAATGGCACATTGGATCTTCCTGATGGATTGGATTGGATATGTGTAAGTCCCAAAGCCAATACAGTGCTAAATATTGTTTCTGGAGATGAATTAAAGCTGGTATTTCCTCAAGAGCAAGCCGAGCCCACTCTTTACGAATCTCTGAATTTTGATCATTTTTATTTGCAACCTATGGATGGAGTTGATGTCAAATACAATACAGACCAAGCAATCCAATACTGTAAGGCTCATCCTAAATGGAAATTGAGTGTTCAAACACACAAATTTTTACAGATACCTTAAGTGATCTAGAAAAACACAAACCCCAACTGTTTACTTGGGAGTGCGGCCAAGAGACGCGCTTATCTCTACTTGAATTGGAAAGAGATATTTTCTTTAAACCCAAATTCAGGGTTTGACGCTGATTTTGGGTTAATTCTTGTCAAGGATCACAATCAAAAATCTTTTGGTATTCATTTACTGCCTTATATTTGGTTTTTGATATGTGGTTATTTAAGGAATTGAATAAATGCAGTCCTTTGAGTATTTTTCATGAAATTGATATCTAAAGATTAAACGAGATTGTAAATATGATCAACAAGGTAATTAAAGATGCAAACACAGCTATTGCTGATATTCAAGATGGAGCAACGCTCATGTTGGGTGGTTTTGGTTTATGCGGAATACCCGAAAATACCATAGCTGCTTTGGTCCGAAAAGGTACCAAGGACTTAACTTGTATTTCCAATAATGCTGGAGTTGATGATTTTGGTATTGGTTTGATGCTCAATCAAGAGCAAGTTAAGTAAATGATCTCATCCTATATGGGAGAGAGTAATGAATTCGAAAGACGGCTGCTCTCGGGAGAG
>Ga0105044_10000680_pt1 | contig 42776 bp, 39 predicted proteins | sample MAT01_FD_78092 | JGI IMG/M metagenome (GOLD analysis project Ga0105044, IMG submission 78092) | Freshwater microbial communities from Lake Fryxell liftoff mats and glacier meltwater in Antarctica - MAT-01 | ecosystem: Environmental > Aquatic > Freshwater > Ice > Liftoff microbial mat | place...
AACTTTCAACTTTCAACTTTCAACTTTCAACTTTCAACTTTGAACTTTGAACTTTCAACTTTTAACTTTTCTCTAAACCGGAATTTTAATTAAATGGAAAACGTTCAAAACGTGCATAACGCTTATAATGTCTAATACAATCTCATCCAGAAAGGCAGCATCGATCCTCAATGTAAACGAATCAACGATCAAGCGATGGTCAGACTCTAACATCCTGAAGTGCATAAAGACTGCTGGAGGTCACCGGAAATTTATTCTGGAGGACATAAGAAAGCACGCGGCGGCTCATGATGTGAAGCTGCCTGCATTATCAGCCGGAAGCAAAAGATCCGGGATCAGGAAGATGATACAAAACAGGAATTATGAAATGCTCAGCACTGAGCTGGAAATTCTTTTACTGAAAGGAGATGTGGTCAGCACTTATAATCTGTTGTATAATCTTTACTTCAGCAATGTTAAGACCCAAGAAATTTTTGATCATGTCATAAGAACCTGTATGAAGAGCATTGGGACCCGGTGGAAAGAAAAAAAGCTTACAGTCGAAGAAGAGCATATTGCTTCCAATACTTTGATCCCTGCGCTTTATCAGTTCGAGAAAAGCACAGTTACATTAGGAGGCAATGGTCTTACCGCAATTTGCGCGGGCATGGAAAAAGAAAGTCACGGCATAGGACTTCTCTGCGTAAAGATCTTCCTGCGTCAACTCGGATATGATATTGTGTATCCGGGAACAAACTTACCACTCCGGTCAATAATTAATTTAATCGATGAGCATAAACCATCACTCTTGTGTGTGACTACCGTCGCTGACACTAATGAGCTGCGCATAAGTTCAGATCTTAAAAAACTCAAGAAAAAATCTGACGAGATTGGGACTACCTTGGTAATTGGAGGACAAAGAGTCATATCAAATAATAATAATTATCCGGAATTAAATTTTTGCAAAACTGTTTCTGAACTTTCATCACTTTTAAAAAAGAAAATTTGAATAAGCTCTCAAAAGATATAATAATTGTCGGAAGCGGTCTGGGAGGACTTGCTACAGCTCTTCGTCTTGCTTCAAGAGGGCATAAGGTCAGGATAATTGAAAAACACTCAACACCCGGCGGCAGACTGAACCGATTTTCGGAAAGCGGCTTTACGTTTGATACCGGACCTTCATTCATGAGTATGACGTATGAGTTTGATGAACTTTTTAAAGACATCGGAATTGAAAATCCGCTAAAGCTCAAAAAACTCGACCCCCTTTATGAAGTAAGATTCCGTGACAGTAAAAAAGTATACAAAATATGGAGCGACATTGATAAGCTCGCCGCGGAGTTTGAAACCATTGAGCCTGATTTTAAATCGAAAGCCGAGAAGTATCTGGCAAGAGCGGGAGAGTTTTATGATGACACTGAAACACGTGTCATCAAAACAAATTTTGAAAGCTATTTTGATTATGCTTTTAAGATTTCGCATGTTCCGCTTAAGCATGTTCCATACCTCAAAAAAAATCTCTGGTCTTTACTTGATGAAACTTTTGAGTCCGAACAGGTTAAGGTAATCTTTTCTCTTGTTGCTTTTTTTCTTGGATCGACTCCCTTTAAAACTCCGTCCATTTTTTCAATACTGAATTATACTGAGCTGAAACATAACGGTTACTGGAGAGTTGAAGGAGGCATGTACAGCATTGTCACAGAGATCGTAAAGCTTCTTGAAAAGTATAATGTCGAAATTATTTATAATACTGAAATTAAGAATATCCTTGATCATAACGGTAAACTGAACTCCGTGACTGACTCCAACGGGAGGGAATGGAAGGCGGATGTATTCATTATCAACTCTGATGCAGCATCATTCAGAGGAAAAGTTTTAAACCGCAAAAAATTTTCCGAAGCTAAGCTTGATAAGATGAACTGGTCGCTTGCGCCGCTTACTATATATCTCGGCGTTAAAGGTAAAGTTGATTCACTTTATTATCATAATTATTTTCTTGGAAATGATTTTACGCAATATGCCGGTAAGATTTTTACTTCTGAGATCATGCCTTCAAAGCCATATTATTATGTTAACATGCCTTCTCATTATGATCTGTCCTGCGCTCCGGAAGGATGCGAAAACATTTTCATCCTCTGCCCTGTTCCTGATCTTAGGTTTAAAAGATCGTGGGATGATAAGGATAAAATTTCAGATGAGATCATCAGCGATCTTTCGGAAAGAATAAACTTTGACATAAAAAGTAATACCCTCGTTAAAAAAATATATACACCATGCGACTGGGAATCCCAGTTCAATCTTTACAGAGGTTCAGGTCTGGGACTTTCGCATAATCTTATGCAGGTAGCAGGACTAAGACCATCCAACAAGGACGAGAAATTTCCGAACCTGTTCTATGTCGGCGCATCTACAGTACCGGGAACAGGCTTGCCTATGGTTTTGATCAGCTCTAAATTAGTTACCGAAAGGGTTTTAAATGGGATATAATCTATATAATAAGATCAGCTATGACGTGAGCGATCTGTTTACAAAAAGGTACAGCACATCGTTCAGTCTCGCAATAAAAGTTTTTGATGTGGATTTGCGACAGGCGATCAATTCCGTTTATGGTTTTGTAAGACTTGCCGATGAGATCGTTGACAGCTTTCATGATTTTGATAAAGCCGTGTTGATGCGTGAGATAAGGGAAGATGTGCATCTCGCGGTAGTCGACGGAATTTCAATCAACCCGATAATAAATTCCTTCCAGCTTGTAGTAAACAGCTTCGGCATCCCGATGGAATACATCGATAAATTCCTGGACAGCATGGAGATGGACCTTACAAATAATTATTATCACGGAAAGGAATATGATAAGTACATTTACGGCTCCGCTGAAGTTGTCGGACTGATGTGCCTTAAAGTATTTTGTGATAATGACAAAACGCTTTTCGCTGAGCTTGAGCAGTCAGCAAGGGCGCTCGGATCGGCGTTTCAGAAGGTAAACTTTCTCAGAGACATCAGTAGTGACCTGAGTGAACGCGGAAGGATCTATCTTCGTAATGTTAGCGATCTGAAACTGATAGACAACCGTTCGAAGATACTTCTTGAAAATGAGATTGAAGAAGAATTTAAGGTAGCTCTGTCGGGAATAAAAAAATTACCCCGCAGCGCGATGCTTGGTGTTTATTCGGCATACCTTTATTATTCAGTGTTGTTCAAGAAGATCAAAAGTCTGAAAGTTAACGACCTGCTTAGCAGGCGAGTCCGCATTTCAAATCTAACCAAGTTTTCACTACTTTGTAAATCCATAATCAGGGTGCGTCTAATAAAAGCATTTTAATGAGTGCTTATCTTCTCATAAATATTTTTATCATTTCAATACCGCTATTTCTCAGCTTTGAAAAGAAGATCAGGTTTTATAAAAAAATTATACCGGTAATAATATCTATCATCCTTACTGGAATTCCTTTCCTGATCTGGGACTCAATTGCAGTGAGTGACGGAGACTGGTCGTTCAATGATCACTATCTTTCCGGAATAAAAATTTTAAACCTGCCTTTGGAAGAAATATTTTTCTTTATTACCGTACCCTATTCCTTACTTTTCTTATACGAGTGTGTCAGATATTACATCAAAAATAAAGTATGTATTAAATATTTTCACTTAATGGCTTTAGTAAGCATAATCTTTCTGATAGCGGGCTTTATAAGCCTCGGCAGATCATATACATCGACAGTATTCTTTTTTTGCGGAGTGATTTTCGCTTTGATCTATATTTTCAATTGTAAAGAATTTTTTTCCAAACAGGTGCTTGTGACAGTCTTATTGTCATTCATCCCTTTTTTCATTGTAAACTATTTGCTTACTTCACTTCCTGTCGTATTGTATAATTCAGGATCAATCACAAATTTCCGATTACTGACGATTCCTGCTGAGGATGTTTTCTATTCACTTTCAATGATCTCCTCCTGGCTGTTTATTTTTATAAGCTTTGAGAAATTTTTTGAGAAGAAGTCACCGTTGAATTGATAAAGGCAAATCATAATATTATCGCGGAAGTTATTTACAAAGCATATATCAGCAGATTATTGCGGTGGAATTTTAAAAAATTCAATCTGCTGAATGAGATACCTCACATCGACAAGTCTATGGGACTTATCATTACCCCCAATCACTTCAGTTGGTGGGACGGCTTTTTTGCCGATCATCTTATGAGAAGATTTACCGGCAGAAAGCCTTATCTTATGATGCTAGAGCGTCAGCTCAGAAAGTACCGTTTCTTTAAATACGCAGGCGCGTTTTCAATTGATCCCGAACGTCCCGGATCTGTAAAGGAAAGCATGGAATACGCTAAGAAGATATGCACCTCACCGGATGATTATCTGATATTTTATCCGCAAGGCGAAATTCAGCTTTATGAAAACAAATTCATTAAGCTGAAAAGAGGTATTACATTACTTACCTCAGCACAGAATGCGAACGTACTTATCGTCAGTTTTAAAATTGTGTATAATGAAGAAAAACGTCCAAGTGTATATTGCAGGTTCGGTGATCTAATACATTCACATAGGGTAAGCACGGACTTTGAACATTATGAAAGTGCGTTCAGGGATAATATTGAAAAGCTTGACAGTGAAATTTATCAAAATAAAGCAAAGGATCTTTTTCGAGAATGATATTATTTTTATTACTCAGCATTTTACCGTTGATAAGTCTTATAATTTCGGTTTATAATTTCTTTACTATACCCCGTTTGGAAAATAAGAAGTTTAATGATGATGGTATAAAAATTTCGGTTTTAATTCCTGCCAGGAATGAAGAGGCTAATATTGATGCCTGTCTGAATTCAGTTTGCAGTCAGAATTATAAAAATCTGGAGATCATAATTCTTGATGATGATTCCGGTGATAACACTTTTTCGGTCGCGGAAAAATTCTCGCTGAAAGATAACAGAGTACGTGTGATAAAAGGAAAAAATCTTGCCGCCGGATGGGTTGGAAAGAACTGGGCATGCAAACAATTATCGGATAATGCTCAAGGTGATTTTTTACTTTTCATTGACGCTGATGTGAGACTGATGCCTGAAGCAATCGAGTCTGCAATGAGCGCTTTGGAAGAAACAAATGTTGACATGATGTCCGTTTTTCCAAAGCAGATTATGAACACTACAGGAGAGAAGGTAACAGTAGGCATAATAACCTGGCTGATGCTCGCTTTCCTACCCGTAAAACAGATCTACAAAAGTAAAAGTATGAGATTTTCAGGAGCTGTAGGACAGTTCATGATGTGGAAAAGAGAATCTTACTTCAGATCAGGCGGACATGAAAGCGTTAAGGATAAGATAGTAGAAGACATGGAGACAGCAAAGTTCTTAAAGAGGAAAGGGTTCAAAATTATTTTATTATTAAGTGACGGGCTTGTACAATGCAGGATGTACGGAAGTTTTAAGGAAGGTGTTGACGGATTTACAAAGAACGCTTATCCTTCGACCAACTCATCCGCTGCGGAGTTCTTTGCAATCCTGTTCTTCATATCAGCATCTTTGCTGCTACCGTTGCTTTTGGCAGCCGCAAATCATCTTTATTTTTATACACTTGCTGTGATCATACTTCACAGAATAATTGTTTCAGTAATATACAGAGAAAATATTTTAACAGGAATAATTCTATATCCGGTTCAGATCATTGTAATGGATTACATAGCGATCCGTTCATACACCGCTTTCAAAAAAAACAGACTTAATTGGAAAGAAAGAAATTTACAGAAGGCAGAGCTTACTTAGTATTATATATAATTTTTGCCGTAGGGATCGCCGGACATTATACTGAAAAATTTTTTGGTTTAATGTTAATGATAACGCCTTATGTATTATTCCTATGCGGAGCATTTTCGATTTATCTGTCGGGAGAATTCAGATCAAAAAAATTTCTGCTCTGGCTTCTGTCAGCTTATGTATTAACATTATTAATCGAGATAGTGGGAGTAAAGACCGGAATGATATTCGGAGAGTATTCTTACGGCAGTGTTCTGGGTGCGGGAATCGGCGGTGTACCGCTGATAGTGGGATTCAACTGGGTGCTGCTGATACTCGGCTCATTTAATATTGCCCGGATCGCATTCAAAAATAATTTACTGAGATGCCTGCTTGCTGCAATGCTGCTTGTGATGATGGATCTTTTGATCGAACCTGTCGCTGTGAAGCTCGGATACTGGCAATGGGAGAACGCGGTAATACCGTTGCAAAATTACATCGCGTGGTTTGTAATCTCGCTTGTGGCTGCAATAAGCCTCGTAAAGTTAAATTTTCATAACAACAACAATTCATTTATGCATTACTATATATCGATCCTTATATTTTTTCTGATGTTAAATTTCATAAATATCAAATGATGGGAATTTTCATAGCCGCAATAATTATCTCAAGCTGGGGAGCTCACCTGTTTTACTGTCTTAAATACGCGGACGTATCTCCGGGTAATGTATTCCTGTATCTTCACATTTTGCTGCAGGCATATCTGTACACCGGGCTGTTTATCACAGCACATGACGCGATGCACGGCAACATTACAAAGAAAAGAACCATTAATAATCTCATTGGAAAGCTGGCTTCATTCCTCTTCGCCGCGCTTTCTTATAATAAGCTTTTTCTAAATCATCATACGCATCACGCGCACCCAGGCACAGAAAAAGATCCCGACTTTTATCCTTCATCACGAAATTTTTTCGCGTGGTGGTTTGTATTTTTGAAGCACTATATTTCAGTCATACAGATAATTTTAATGGCGGTCATTTTTAATTTGCTGAAAATATTCTTTGCTGAAATTTCGATCTGGCTGTTCTTCGTTCTTCCTGTTATACTCAGCACATTCCAGCTTTTCTATTTCGGTACATATCTTCCGCACCGGCTTCCGCATGAGCATCTGATGCCCCCCCACAATTCAAGGACACAAAAGAAAAATCATATCATTGCAATGCTTTCATGTTATTTTTTCGGCTATCATCTTGAGCATCATACTTCACCCAAAACCGCATGGTGGCAACTTTACAGGACTAAGTAAAATCTATCCCGCAGTATTATTTTAAAACCTCTGGACTCAAAGACTCTAAAGAGTATCCAACCTCAGTTTTTTTGCTTTTCAACTTTTAACTTTTAACTTTTAACTTTCAACTTTCAACTTTCAACTTATACATGCTCGCGAATTAAAAATTTCATTTTTTTAATCAAGCGATTTAGGTAAAATTAGTAATAATTCAGATGAAAACATTCGTTACGATTTTTATTATTTTAATTCTGCCTCATTTTATCCGCGCGCAGGTATCTTCCGACTCGGTCTTTATTAATACAGATTCTTTAAACATTCCAGCCACCACTGATTCATCAGCAAGGATCGCCGATTCGGATATTGACGCTGTCATTAGTTATTCGGCAAAGGATTCGCTTATCTATGATCTTAAAAATAAGAAAGTTTTTTTATATAACGAATCAAAGCTGACATATAAAGATCTGAAGCTCGACGCAGGCAGGATAATTATGAACCAGGAGACACAGGTGCTTGAAGCCATAGGAGTTCCGGATTCAACACGTGAAGGAAAATTTGTTCAGACACCGCTTATGTTCCAGGGTGATGATAAATATGAAGGCGCGAAGCTTGTGTACAATTTCAAATCACAGCAGGGTAGCGTTTCGATGGGTTTCAGTAATGCAGAGCTTGGATATTATTTTGGGGATAAAATAAAGAAGGTCACAAGCGATGTGCTCTTTATTAAGAATGGAATTTATACTACTTCAACCGACCGTGATGATCCTGAATATTATTTCCTTTCACCAAAAATGAAAGTGATTCCCAATGATAAAGTCATAGCGCAATCTGTATTTCTGTACATTGAAGGAGTGCCTGTTTTCTGGCTTCCGTTTGGCGTCTTTCCTAACAAGACAGGAAGATCGTCAGGTCTGATTCCTCCTACTTTCGGAGATGACGGCACATACGGAAAATACATATCACGTCTGGGTTATTTCTGGGCGATCAATGATTATACTGATCTTGCATTAACGGGAAGCTTTTTTACAAAAGGAAGAACTGATGTTTACGGCAGACTCCGTTATTCCAAGAAATATAATTTTAACGGAAGCATTGACGGAGGATATTCCCGGATACGACTTGGAGAAAGCACGGATGTAACGGGCAATAATTCAGACGCGTGGGGGCTTAACATAAATCATAATCAGCAGATAACTCCAACAGCGAGGATCGATGCGAGTCTTGGCTTTGTAAGCAGCAAGAATTTTTATAATGTCACGACGAATTCATTGTCAGAACTTTTACTACAGAACATTCTGTCAAACCTTACATTCACAAAGACCTGGGAAGGCAAACCTTATTCCTTAAGCTTAAATTATTTCAGAGATCAGAACTTACAGACAGGTGATGTCACTGAGAGAATTCCTTCTCTGAACTTTTCAGTATCGCAGACATATCCATTCGAATCAAAATTTTCAAATAATTATAACAAGAAGATCTACGAGTATTTTTATTTTTCATACAATGGTAACGCGCTTAATAACAGGATCAAAAGAACGGTTGGTACAAGCTTATTAACTGACAGCACGTATACTGATTTCAGATCCGGCGTAAGACATTCGTTGAACCTTGGTCTATCACCGAGATTTGAATTTATAAGCCTCAGCCCGTTTTTAAATTACAGCGAAATATGGTATAATAAATACATCACTAAAACATTCAATCCTCTGGACAGTACAGTCATTACCGGTGAAGGGAATGCTTATAAGGCTCTTCGCTACTTCAACGCCGGAGTAAGCCTTTCAACAAGGTTCGTCGGGATATTCACTCCGCGATTATTTAATATTACAGGAATAAGACATACAATAACTCCTTCAATATCCTATGTTTACCAGCCGGATTTTTCAGACCCTAAGTGGGGTTATTACAATACATATAAAGACGCATCGGGTCAGGATGTAAAGTATTCAATATTTGAAAGAGAGGTCTTTGGCAATGCGCCCACAGGTGAGTCGCAGGCGATAGCATTTTCACTTGGGAACAACTTTGAAATGAAGACAAGGGTAAATGATACTACAGAAAATAAATTTCAGCTTTTCATTTTTGACAGTAATATAAATTACAATTTCGCAGCCGATTCAATTAAATTTTCAGAGTTGAATACTTCATTCAGAACCAATATCGGAAGCTTTCTGAATATAACCGGCAACGCGAATTTTAATCTTTACAAATACGATCCTGTTTTGAACAGACGTGTGAATCAGTTCCTGATAGATACTGACGGCAAGCTTGCTGATCTGACAAATTTTTCGATCAGCATGAGTACATCATTCAATTTTGGTTTTTCAAGCAGAAAGAATACAAGAGCGATAGGCGTTGATACGCTTAAACGGGCGATAGACACGCTAACCAGTAAAGATGATTATAAAGGTGTGCAGACTGAAAAGATAGATGAAGTTGCATTTGACATACCATTCAGCGGGGGATTGAATTTCAATTATGCGGAGTCCAAACAGACACCTCTGATCACTAACAGATATTCGAACCTTTCCGGGAATGTTTCCTTCAATCTAACGGAGAAATGGAGATTTACTTTTGCAACGAGCTTTGATATAGTAAACAGAAAAATTGTTGCTCCGTATGTGACAGCGTACCGCGATCTTAACTCATGGGAAATGAATTTCAACTGGTATCCTATAGGCGCTTACAGAGGATTTTCGCTGGAGATCAGAATTAAAGCCCCGCAGCTTAGAGACATAAAGGTCACCAAACAAACAAATACAAGAGGAGTTTATTAATTGTTGCTGCAAAAATATTCAGGAGCAGGAAACAAATTTATTATTATTGATAATCTGAACGGAACAATAGAGCACAACCGTGATGTCATAAGGCGAATGTCAGAAGAAAATCCTGACATTGATGGCGTGATCTTTGTTGAAGGATCAGATATTGCAGATTTCAGAATGAACTATTTCAATAAGGACGGAACGGGTGACGCACTTTGTGGCAACGGACTAAGGTGCACATTCAGATTTATTGCAGATAACGGACTTTCGGCAAAAGGTAAACTAAGCATAGAAGCAGTATCTCAAATTTATGAATGCACTAAATTAGTTGATGAAAGAATTTCGGTTTCATTCCCACCTCCGAAGATAATCAGAACCGGAATAAAGCTTAAGACGCATTTCGGAAATTGGTCTGAAGAATTAAATTGCTCGTATGTTGACTGCGGCTCACCGCATATTGTAATTTTCATTGAAGATATCAGAAATCCGAAGATCTGCGATCTATCTGAGGTCAAAATAAATGAATGGGGTTATGATATCAGGATGCACAAGGATCTTATGCCCGAGGGTGCGAATGTCAATTTCGTTAAAGTTGTAAATAAGGAAGCGGGTGAAATTCATATCCGAAGTTATGAAAGAGGCGTTGAAGGTGAGACATTGGCTTGCGGTACAGGCGCTATATCGGCTGCAACAATTTTCTCTATGATCTCAGATCAGAACAACCCTGTTCGGGTTATGACTCAATCAGGCGAATACCTTATTGTTGAATTTAAAGAAGTAGATGATAAAACTACAGGAGTTATATTAACCGGAAGCGCAGTAAGGATATAAAAAAAGTACGGCACATAAAAATGTACCGTACTAATTTATAAATATTCGTTTCTTAAACTATTACCAAATGGTGTATATGAAGGTAACATTACTTGCCAATCTTTTCTTTTCATTGTGAAGCTTTTCGTATGAACCTGTAAGTGCAAGAGAAATATTGTTTTCAAGATAATATCTGAATCCACCAAAACCTCTGTGATCAGCTACTGAAATATCTCTTAGCTGTGTATCCTGAACAAATGTAACAGTATAACCTGCAATGAATTGAATTTTGTTTGTTAATGTAAATGAATAATCAACATTCCCTGAACCTGTCACAATCTTTCCAAAAGATGAATCAATTGGTGTTCTTGCTGTTGCAAAAAGGTTAATTTGTTGTCTGATATCTATTGGATAGGAATATCTTGCTGTTATATTTGCTGTCGGAGCATTTGTTTCAAGTGCTTTATTTCTTGTTAGAAACTGATAACCTATTCCAACTCTCACATCACCGCCATAAAGTCTTTGAGTAACGAACTGGTTTGCACCAACCAAAACCTGTCTGATCCTGAAAAATCCGAATGCATCCATGTTTGTGTTTTTAGCAACTCCGGAATTTATGACTTCATTGCTGATGTCACTGATAATTCTTCCTTCATAGATATCCTTGTATCTGTCCTGGTATTCACTTTCCCTGTCTATGATCTGAGCAATTTTAAGCATGGTTGATTTTGGCATATAAGCAGTTGTGATACCTGCTCTTCTAAGTTCCTGATCGATTCTGATCGCTTTGAACATCGCAGTTGCATCGATAAATCTACCATAACCCAAACCTGCTTCAACATTAACTTCAGGTCTGTTTTCTTCACCAAATTCTTTTTTCTTGGTATAATCCGAGGTGAAGGCGCCATAACCGAAAAAGCCTTTTGTGTTAGAGAAATATTTTCTAACATCACCATTAACGGAAAAACCAACTCTTGTGGTGTCAGCGAATTTACGGCTTGTAAAAGCTGTACCACCGATAGACCACGCAAAAGGAAGTGATGAATAGAATTGTGTGTACGTTCCGTCTGCTCTGAATTCGTTTGTTGTTACTGAATCACCGGTTTGTGACCAATTATGAAAACCGTTCAATAAAAGTTTTCTTGCTTTACTTACCGGTACCTCAAAATCTGTTATTCTTACATTCTGTGAATAAGCCACAGATGTAATAAACAGGAAAAGAAAAATGTATTTTAAACTTTTCATTTGTTACCCTTTCATTAATTTTTAAATATCAGCAATATATACATATTTTAAGAAAAATCTAATGTATTAATTTAAGTAATTTTAAAAAATTTGTTTTATTGAAAGATAATAAAAAAAATGCAGAAATAAAAAGTTTTATGAAAAATTTTCATTGTGTCTTTGATTATACAATGCTAATTTGTTTTAAAAATTAAACAAATTGGAAAAAAGGAAATTAATCGTAATAGGTGCAGGACCCGGAGGGTATGCAGCGGCGTTTCTTGCAGCAGACCTCGGTATTGATACCACTCTCATTGACAACGAGCCCAATCCGGGCGGTGTTTGTCTGTATAAAGGATGCATTCCTTCCAAAGCGCTATTGCATTCAGCTAAAATCATAACAGAATCTCAACACGCAAAAGAGCTTGGGATTGAATTTCAGAAACCGGTAATTAATCTGTCGAAGCTACAAAAGTGGAAGGAAAATGTCGTAAATAAATTGACTTCAGGATTAGGACAATTGAGTAAACAGCGCAAAATTGAATACATTAGAGGAAATGCTACCTTTATTAATTCAAATGAAGTGGAGATTATCAAAGAAAATAATGAAAAGAAAAAGTTAAGTTTTGAATACGCGATCATAGCAACCGGCTCTATTCCGACAGTAGTTCCCAATCTATTTATAAAATCCGACAGACTTCTGGATTCTACATCGGCACTGAATATTCCTGACATTCCCAAAACTATGCTTGTAATAGGAGGGGGTTATATAGGACTTGAGCTCGGGACTGTTTATGCAGCTTTAGGTACGGAGATCACTGTCGTGGAAATGATGCCTTCACTTTTGAGCGGCGCGGACGCAGATCTTGTGAATATTCTGCTGAAAAATGTGAAGCTGGTTTTTAAAGATATAATAACAGATACAAAAGTTACCGGACTAAACGAATTAAAGAATGGCATCAGTGTTTCATTTGAAAACAAAGACGGAGAAAAGAGTGAGAAAATTTTTGAAAAAGTCCTTATGTCAATTGGAAGAAAACCCAATTCAAAAAATACAGGACTGGAAAATACAAAAGTTGAAATTGACGAAAAGGGTTTTATTAAAGTTGATAACCAACAGAGAACTGCTGATAAGAATATTTTTGCGATCGGGGACGTTGCAGGAGAGCCAATGCTTGCGCATAAAGCATCACACGAAGGTCGAACTGCAGCGGAGGTGATTGCAGGTCATAAAGTTACTTTTGAACCTAAGGCAATACCTGCTGTTGTTTTCACAGATCCTGAGATAGCTTGGTGCGGGCTTACTGAATCTGAAGCAAAAAAAAATAATCTTGATGTTACAGTGGCTAAATTTCCATGGGCTGCATCAGGAAGAGCTTTGACGTTAAACAATACGAACGGACTCACCAAATTAATTATTGATACTAAAACACAAAGAATATTGGGAATGGGAATTGCCGGGCAGGGAGCCGGGGATCTTATTTCAGAAGGAGTACTTGCGATTGAAATGGGAGCAAATGCAACCGACATTAAACTGACCATTCATCCTCACCCGACTTTATCGGAAACCATAATGGAATCAGCAGAAGTATTTTTTGGTCAAAGCACACATATCTATAAGCCGAAATTAAAAGGTAAAAGTTTGTAAAGTGGAAAGTGGAAAGCTTATAACTATGGTTTTAAAATTTTCAACATGTTAAACAGATATAAATAATTTGGATACAAAGGATATTATTTTTGAAAGCGAGTTTTATTTTAAGACTTCACGCAGCGGAGGCAAGGGCGGGCAGAATGTCAATAAAGTTGAAACAAAGGTTGAGCTGAATTTTGATGTCACCGGTTCGGGCTTGCTTAGTGAAATACAGAAGGAAAAAATTCTCACTAAGTTTAAGAACAGAATTGATAAGAATGATGTGCTTAAAATCACAGCACAGACTGAGCGTTCGCAATATATGAACAAGCTCAAAGCAATAAAAAAATTTTATGAATTGCTTGAAAAAGCATTTAAAGTAGAAAAGATCCGGAAGAAAATTAAATTATCCAGATCCGATAAAGAAAAAAGATTGACCGCCAAAAAAACCATTTCCGAAAAAAAGAATCTTCGCAGATTAAATCCAAAAGATCTCCGCGATTAAATTACAAAAACATCCTCATTGGATTTTCAAGCACTTCACATATCCATCTTAAAAATCTTGCCGCATCTGCACCATCGATTATCCTGTGATCATAAGTCAAAGACAAAGGAAGCATAAGTCTCGGCTCAAAATTTTCATTTACTAAAACTGCTTCCTTACTTCCGCGTGAAACACCAAGTATTGCCACTTGCGGAGAATAAACGATAGGCGTAAAGCTTGTACCACCGATCCCACCGAGATTCGAAATTGTAAAATTCCCTCCTTCCATATCATCGGGAGTAATCTTCTTATTTCTCGCCTTTTCAGCGAGATCATTAAGCTCAACGGAAATTTCCGTAAGATTTTTTTTATCGGAATTTTTTATCACAGGGACAAGCAATCCCCTGTCTGTATCTACAGCCACTCCGACGTTGTAATATTTTTTGTAATAAATTTCTTTGCTGCCGTAATCTATGCTTGCATTAAATTGCGGATACGCTTTAAGCGCGGCAGTGCACACTTTCAAAAGAACAGATGTAATAGTCAGATGACCGCCTGCTTCCTTTACTTTATCCGAATTCTTCTTACGGAATTCCTCAAATGATGTAATGTCAGCTTTATCAAACTGTGTTACCATTGGCACTGTTGACCAGGCGTATGTCAAAGAATCAGCAGTGATCGCCCTTATCTTGCTCATCGGCTGAATGTCCACCTCACCCCATTTCTTAAAATCAGGAAGAGCTTTCTGACCCGCACGGACTTGTACTTCACCGGAACCGGATAAGATCTTCTTAACATATTTCTTTACATCTTCTTCGGTAATTCTTCCCGCGTCTGCCGATCCGTTAACTTCCGCAATTTCCACTCCCAGTTCTCTTGCAAGTCTTCTTACAGATGGTGATGCCGGAGCTGACTCTTTTGCACTTTGATTACGGTCATCCAGGTTATCGTTTTCCTTAAGTTTTACCTTAGCATCTTCATTGGAATCTTCAGCCGATATTTTTTTCCTGCCGTTTTGACTATCTGCTTTGATTACTTCTTTGCTGCCGCTTGATTGTTTGTCCTCATCCGTCTCTTCTTCCTTTGAATTTCCATCATCAGTATCTGATCCTTTATCTTCGGTTTCGGCTGACTCATTCTTTTTACTATTGTCATTTTTATTTTCAGGATCGTCTTCTGATTTGTTGTATGATATGTCCTTATCTTCTGAATCTTTATCAGAAGTTTTATTCTTTTTATCCGGATCCTCTTTCTTCACTTTATCTTTAACTTCTATGTCCTCGCCTTCTTTATCATTTTCCTTTTTTGAATCGTCGCCATCGTCCTTTGATTCCGATCCGTTGGTCTCGACTTTCAGGATCACAGCTCCGATATTTATTACATCACCGGCTTTAACATTAATTTCCTTAACGATACCTTTTTCAGTTGATGGCACTTCGAACATTGCTTTGTCTGTCTCAAGCTCGATCACCGGCTGATCCATCTCAATAGTGTCACCGACTTTTACAAGAACTTTCACGACATCACCGTTTTCAATATTATCAGAAACTTCAGGTAGCTTAACTTCTTTTATCATCTTAAATTAATTTTTATTTTTAAACCGTTACCGGATTTACTTTTTTTGGATTTAATCCGAAATCCAGAATTGCCTTTTCCACTTCACATGGCTTCATCTTGTTTTCCTTAACCAGCGCACTCAAAGCAGCAATTGTAATATATCTGTAATCTACTTCAAAAAAGTCCCGCAACTGCTCTCTGCCGTCACTTCTGCCAAACCCATCTGTTCCAAGAAAATAAAATTCTTCAGGAACCCATTTATTTATGATTGCCGGAAGTGCTTTTACATAATCTGAAGCTGCAACAAATACTCCTGACTCTTTTGAGAGCACCTGAGCAATATAAGGGAGCTCCTGCTTTTTTTCCGGATTCAGAAGATTCACCCTTTCTACGCTGATCGCATCCATGTATAACTCTTTATAGCTTGTCACACTCCAAACGTCAGTCGAGACATTATATTTCTCCTCCAGAATTTTCGCAGCTTTTATAGATTCATTAAGAATTGTTCCGCTTCCAAACAGATGTGCCTTGAGCTTACTCTTTTTATTTCCTGAGGCTGAAAATTTATATATACCTTTCAAAATACCTTCTTCAACTCCTTTTGGCATCGGCGGCATTTTGTAAAACTCATTCATCACAGTTATATAATAAAATATATCTTCCTGCTTCTCATACATCCTGTGCATTCCGTCTTTGATTATGACAGCAAGTTCGTAAGCGAATGCCGGATCATAACATTTTAAATTTGGCACCGGCAATGCGAGTATGTGACTGTTACCGTCCTGATGCTGAAGTCCTTCCCCGCTCAGCGTTGTGCGTCCTGCCGTTCCGCCGATCAGAAAGCCTCTTGTTCTGCTGTCAGCGGCTGCCCAAACTAAATCTCCAATTCTCTGAAATCCGAACATTGAATAAAAAATAAAGAACGGTATCATGTTAATACCATGAGTAGCATAAGATGTGCCGGCAGCTATAAAGGACGACATAGAACCTGCTTCGGTAATACCTTCCTCAAGGATCTGCCCGTTCTTTGCTTCCTTGTAATAAAGCAGGCTGTCCTTATCGACCGGTTCATATATCTGACCTACGTGAGAATAGATCCCAACCTGGCGGAACAATGATTCCATTCCAAAAGTCCTTGCTTCATCCGGAACGATCGGTACGATATATCTTCCGATCTCCTTATCTTTCAATAGCTTTGAAAGTAAATGAACAAACACCATTGTAGTTGCTACTTCCCTTTCACCATTGCCTTCATAAAATTCTTTATAAACATTTTCATCGGGAAGCTTAACCGGCTCTGATTTTACTTCACGTTTGGGAATAAATCCACCAAGGTCTTTTCTTCTCTGCATAAGATATTTGATCTCTTCGCTGTCTTCTGCCGGTCTGTAAAACGGCGCATCGGCGACATCTTCATCTGATATAGGAATTCCGAACCGGCTTCTGAACTCCCGTAATTCCTGTTCATTTAATTTTTTTTGTGAATGCGTAATATTTCTTCCTTCTCCAGCTTCACCCAGTCCGTAACCTTTTATAGTATGTGCAAGAATTACAGTTGGAGAGCCTTTGTGATCCACCGCAGCTTTGTAAGCAGCATAAACTTTTTCCGGATCATGTCCGCCTCTCTTTAATTTCTGCAATTGCTCATCTGATAAATTCTTCACAAGGTCATACAACCGGGTATCCTTACCAAAAAAATCTCTTCGTATAACTTCACCGCCTGAAACAGTATATTTCTGAAACTGACCATCAACAACTTCATCCATTCTTTCCACAAGCACTCCGTCTTTATCCTTTGCAAGAAGTTCATCCCAGTCTCCGCCCCATATTACTTTTATTGCATTCCATCCGCCTCCTCTGAATATTGCTTCAAGCTCCTGAATTATCTTTCCATTACCTCGGACCGGTCCGTCAAGCCGCTGCAAATTACAATTGATAACAAAAATTAAATTGTCCAGCTTTTCACGTGAAGCTAAAGTGATCGCACCAAGTGATTCCGGCTCATCAGTCTCACCATCACCAAGAAAAACCCAGACCTTTTGTTTTGAAGTATCTTTAATTCCCCTGTCCTCCAGGTATCTGTTGAATCGTGCCTGATAAATTCCCATAATCGGACTCAGTCCCATAGAAACAGTAGGATATTCCCAAAACCGCGGCATAAGCCATGGATGCGGATAAGATGATAATCCTCTTTCGGATGATAATTCTCTTCTGAAATTTTTAAGATCGTTTTCCGTGATCCTGCCTTCAAGCATAGCACGGGCGTAAATTCCGGGTGAAGCGTGTCCTTGGAAATAAATTATGTCTCCGCCGCCGGGATCATCTTTCCCTTTGAAAAAATGATTAAAACCGATCTCGTATAAGGTTGCCGCCGAAGCATAAGTTGAAATATGACCGCCGATACCGCTGAGTTCACGGTTAGCTCTGACTACCATTGCCATTGCATTCCAACGTATTATGCTTTTTATTCGTCGTTCAATTTCCCTGCTTCCCGGAAAGACCGGCTGCTTTTCGGCGGGTATAGTATTTATATAAGGTGTATTCGCAGTGAATGGAATTACAACTCCATGCTGCTGTGCATAGATCTGAAGCTTTCTTAATAGTTCGGTTACTCTTTGCGGACCCTGTGTTTGCAGAACATAGCGAAGGGACTCAAGCCATTCTTTGTTTTCAAGTTCTTTAGATCTCTTTAATTCTTTGTCTTCGTTCATTAAAATTTTTATAATTACTTACGTAAAAATACCGAATTTGATTGCAATAGGAACGCCAAAATTAAATCAGAGAGCTGTTGTTAATATCTTTTTTATGGGAAGTAAAATTTTCAGTTAAAATAATTTTTTCACGGATTCAGCGATCTTAATTCCCAAAATTTTTTGTGAATCCCTGCTGATATGAATGCCGTCTGGTATACATGTCTTTATATATTGATTGCTGTCAATGAAGGAGCATCCGAACTGTTCAGCAAATTTTTTATAATTTTCGGGAAGCTTTTTTGACTCTTCAACATTTTTGTCATAATATAAACCCATAAAATCCGAAAGCTTACTGATAGCCGGAGGACAAACAATCATCACCTTTGGAATTCCCCCACCCGGACCTGACAAGCTCTGATAGATCACCCTTATCAATGACATCATACCGGCGGCGGATTCCTCTGCGGTTTTATTAAGCATGCTTACAAGATCATTTGTACCAAGCATTATTATAACGAGATCTAATGGAGAGTGGCTTTCGAGCAGCATCATCAGCGGCTCCTTTCCGTTGCGGAACGGGAGATAAGGAAGATCCCAGTTGGATGTTCGCCCGCTTAACCCCTCAACTATAACTTTGTACCCGCTTCCAAGCTGACTCTCCATTACACTTGTCCACCTGTCATCATATTCATATCTGTCCCATGTTGCCGGGTCCATTGCATACGTAAGAGAATCCCCATAGCAAAGAATAGTTTTCATTATATAAATTTTATTTATATCTAAAATAAGAATTTCAAAACCCGGTTTAAATGAACTTTGAAATCATTATGAACAAGTATGACGAATAATTAAGAAATGACAATATCGCAAATCATTTCATTTCATCCGAGCTTATATTTTTATAGATTAATTGAAACCAGTTTAAATACAAATATGAAGTGCATTCAAAACCTAATAATATTCTCTCTTCTTTTGTTCGCATTAACTTCCTGCTCTTATGCAGCCGACAGACAAAAAGAAATTTCAAATTATGTATCCGGGAAAGTAATCGATGAAAAGAATTTTCCGTTGCCGTTTGTAAAAGTGATAATAGGGTCATCTGAGATCCAGACAGACAACAATGGTAAATTCAAAATAACTGATGTTAAATTTCCTTATGATGTTGTCATTGTTGACCGTGCAACTGCAAGAGCAGTCATCTACAAGAATCTGAACGAAGACAGTCCGGACCTTATTTTCTTCGGCAAACAATCTTCACGTTATTCAAACAGCGCTGTGATAAATGTAAACTTTCCGGAAATATCCCAGGGCAGCTCCGCCATAATTAAATTCATAAGTTCGGACGTTTCATATTGCCGTGATATTGAATTATCTTCCGGAGAGAAGACAAAAACACTTCTTGTTGAATGGCCATTAAATAAAAAAAATATTACAGGCAACATTATATTTCTCCAAAAGAACTCTACAAAATTCGAACAATATTCCGATAAGCCCATTACTATTTTCCAATCTGCAAATCCTTTTAAAATCACGTTTTCAGGGAACATGAATTATAATACGCGTTCATCTGACATTACGATATACCTTCCATTTCAGGATTTCAAAACCAAGGGTTATTCGGTTTATGCGGATTTTCTTTCATACGACAGAAACTCTGATATTCTTCTTGCAAAACAGGAAGGCAATATTCAAAAGACAAAAAGTATTATTCCCTCGATACTTCCGATCTCTTACCGATTAAAAGTCTCCGGCTTTGCGGATTATAATGACGGCAGCGGTTTTGTAAATTACACCTACACTCAGCCCGGTGCAACTATAAACCTTATAACAGAAAATCCACCGGAATTAAAGACACCTTCAGATAAATTTTTAGGAACAACCGGAAACACTGAATTCTCATTTACGTCGGGATCCGGCACGGGCGTATACGTAGTCCACTATCACAGCTTTTATCCCGAAATGGAGTTTTATATTGTCACTGCGGAAAAGAAATCTTTTCTGAGTTATCTTTCAAGAGAAGAATTTAAGAGGGCGAGTAGTATTGAATTCAAATGGAGTGTTAAGAAATATTTAACTTATTTTTCCACTGATGATTTTGTAAAGCCAAAGGAATTTAAAAACGATGTCAGCTATAAAGCAATTTTATATTCAAGCGAGCGCACATTTAAGACGGGATATTTCTAGACATCGAATCCTTAATGAAAGCTTTATTATTTCTCCAGTCTTTTCTTACCTTCACAAAAAGTTCAAGGTAAACCTTCTTGTTAAGAAAATTTTCAATATCCTTACGCGCCTTCTCTCCAAGCCGTTTCATGCCAATGCCTTTCTTTCCGATCACAATGATTTTCTGTGATTCACGCTCAAGGATAATATCAGCATTGATATAAATAAGATTATCGCTTCTCTCCTTGAACTCGGTAATATCGACTATTACACTATAAGGGATCTCTTCATGATAAAACGAAAGGATCTTTTCCCTGATAATTTCGGCAATAAAGAATTTTTCGGGCTTATCGGTAAGTGTTTCTTCATCATAAAAAAATTCCCCTTCAGGAAGATACTTTACGACAAGCGCTTTAAGCTCTGAAACATTTTCGCGTTCCAGCGCCGAAACAGGAACGATCTCATCATAATCAAACTCTACTGATAATCTTTGCATAATCGGAAGCAGTCTGTCTTTCTCAATGAGATCAATTTTATTCAACACCATGATCTTCTTTTTGCCGGTAAATGAACTTCTATAGTCATCATTAATTTTTTTTAGATCCTCAAAATTAATTTTTGCGGAGTCTACTATATGAATGATCACATCAGCTTCATCAAGCGAAGTTTTGATCTCACTTAGCATAAATTTCTGAAGCTCATACTCAGGTTCAAGTGTTCCCGGGGTATCGATAAAAACGATCTGGTAATTATCTTCAGTTAATATACCTAGAATCTTATTTCTTGTTGTCTGAACTTTCCGGTTAACAATTGAAAGGTTATAGTTCAGCAAAGCATTAATCAGAGTGGATTTGCCAGCATTGGGCTTTCCAAAGATAGTAACATATCCGGCTTTCTTTGTCATTATTTTTTAATTAATAATTTTTATCTGGTCGGGCGAATTAAGAATTGTCTGGGGTTTCCCTTTGAATACAGAGATACGTCCTGTAACTTCAACATTTTTTCCTTTGAATTTTGAAAGGTCACCGAACTCATTAAATTTTCCCGAAAAGATAACACATGAAAAAGTATTTTTTGGAAATTTATTTTCAAAATTCAAATAAGCAACTTTTTCACCAAGATAAAGATCTGCAACATAACCGCTTATAAGCAACGAATCTCCGATATAGTCTTTTACTTCTTTTGCACTGATCTTATATAATCCCGAAATTTTTTCGCCGGGATCACGGATTACCGGTGAATTCTCCTGTGCATCGGCTTCAGAAATATTCCTTTTAATGTTTATTTCAGAAGTACTTTCCTTTTTACCGCAGGAAAAAAACATTACAAAACAAAAAAACGAAAACGCTAAGCATAAATGTCTCATCATTATTTATATTAATTTCAAAAAAATCATTCATCATAACCTCACAACAGTTCATTGACACATTCTCAATTTCAATTTTTTACTTTCCTGATTTGTTTTTTGCATCATTAAGAATAATCGCAAAGTCTTTTCCCATTGCAGGATTCAGACTTATTGCTTTTTCAATATCGGCTACAGCCAACTGATATTTACCTGATTGATAATACGCAAGTCCTCTTGCCGAATAAGCAGCAGCCTTATCCGAAATATTGAAAATATATACATTGAGATCTTTTATGGCATCAGTGTAGTCCGCCATTGAAACATAAATTTGTCCTCTGTAATAATACGCTTCAAGCAGTGAAGGATTTACATTAAGCGCACTGTTAAGATCTGTGATCGCCATCGGATAGTCATTTTGCTCTTTGTAAACGAGCGCTCTGTTCATATAAGCGTCACCATAATTAGGATCGATCATAATAGCTGAAGTAAAATCCATGATCGCGTCATTGTACATATTCAAAGCGGTTTTGATCAACCCTCTCATGTTAAAAGCTTCTTTGTACTGAGAATTATTTTCAATTGCAGTATTGGCATCAACAAGAGCGTTTTGAAAATCCTGAGTAGAATAATAAGCAATTGCCCTGTTGTAGCTACCGACGGAATTTTGAGGATCTGATTTAAGAAATTCCGTGAGATAATTTATGGCATCGGAATAATCGCGTGCTTCGTTGGCTGCAATGCCTTCGGCGAGATATTGTGAAGGTTCCTGCTGAGAGGAGGCGGTTGCTGAAAGAGCTATGATGATAAATGTGAAGATCGGGAGAAATATTTTCATGATTGAGTTTTAGTTGTTGCTCAACATTTATGTTGAGAGTTGGTTAAGATAATTTTTCTCGAGCAGTAGGTTCGTAAATTGAATAGCTCCATTTCCAATCCGTCTGATTGTAAACAAGTCCTGCTTTAACAGGATTGTACATTACATAGTGTATAATACTGTCTAATTCCTGATCATTTCTAACGACATGATCCAAACTTTCGTGATGCCAGAAGCGACCGGTCCTCCCTAAAATCCTATTTGCTTCTCTTGCTGTTGCACCCTTGATTAAACGCATTGTATCTGCTACCGGATAATTTTTGGTTTTACCTTTCAAGTTGTCTGAAGAAATTATCTGATCTTCATTTGGTAAAAAAACCAGATGAACATGGTTTGGCAAAAGCGAATATGAGATTAATTCATACTTTGATTCACAAAATTCCATTAGCTTGTTTGTAACACATCTTGCAACATCTGTATTAGCAAGCCACGATGGACCATACTTCAGAGAATCTAACAGTTCATCATATTTACCAAAATATTTTTTTTGCAGATCATATATTTTTCTTCTGTAAACATCCAAAGAAAGTACCCCATGAATAATCTTGTTCTTTTCTATTAAGAATTCTTTTCTAAGAATCCCCAAAAGCTCAACAGGTATTGAGTCTGCTAATCGAAAAGTTATAAAAAAAATTGATTTTTCCGGTTGGTAATGCGGCAAATTTCTTTCATAATAAATCATAACCTATTCATCAAATTTGTAAAATAAATTTTACATCACATTCTACAGCAACATAAATGTTGCAGTACAACAAATCAATATAATAATCCCATTACTTCAAAATTTAACCCCACCAAAAATTCAAAAGAATTACAATGCACATGAAAACTCTTTTCATTTTTGTTTTTCAATTAAATAAAAGAAAGATAAGATCCCGGAAATAATTTTTTTCGGGATCCTATCTACAAATTTTAATAATTATCTATCTGAGCTCTCTGCAGTTTTCCTGAGTAATCAATATATACTGCCTTCCATTCTGTATAAAAATCATATACTGTCCATCCGCCTTCACGGTGTCCGTTACCGGTCTGCTTTACTCCGCCGAAAGGCATGTGTGCTTCAGCTCCGATCGTAGCCCCGTTCACGTAAGTAATTCCCGCTTTAATGTCCCTGATCGCAGTGAAAGCGTCGTTAATATTTTTTGTAAAGATACTCGATGACAGACCATACTTTGTATCATTAAGAATATTAATTCCATCCTCAAGATCATTGCATTTTATCACCGACAATACAGGTCCGAAAATTTCTTCCTGCTCAATTCTCATCCCGGGTCTTACATCTGCAAAAATAGTCGGATGATAAAACCAACCTTTCTTCAAATCGCCGTCTTTGGCATACTCTCCGCCGGTTACAAGCCGCGCCTTATCTTCATTCTTTCCAATATTGACATAGTCATTCACAGTTTCTCTCTGGGCTTCACTTACACAAGGTCCGACATCAGTTCCTTTATCGTTACCATAACCAAGTTTTAATTTCTTCACACGATCTGCTAATTTTTTTATAAAGTCATCATAGATATCCTTATGTAAAATTAATCTTGAAGTTGCTGTGCAGCGCTGACCGGTTGTTCCAAATGCACCCCATAGAACAGCATCTAAAGCTAGATCCTGGTCTGCATCATTCATTACTATCTGCGCATTTTTCCCGCCGAGCTCAAGCGATACCCGTTTCAAATCCCCTCCGGCTACTTCATTAATTCTCTTACCGACCTGAGTTGAACCGGTAAAAGAAATCAGATCTACATCAGGATGTGAAATAATTGCTTCACCCACTATTCTTCCTTTACCATGAACGATATTTATGACTCCCGGTATATAATCTTTTCCAAGAACTGTTCTCATTGCTGAATCAATTATCTCAACAAGAGTTGTAGCAGTTTTCGGAGTAAGTTCAGCAGGCTTGAATACACATGTGTTTCCGCAAACAAGAGCCGGAAACATTTTCCAGGTCGGAATAGCCATTGGGAAATTCCAGGGAGTGATAAACCCGCCGACTCCGATCGGTACTCTGAAGCTCAGATTCATTTTATTCGGAAGCTCACTTGGTGCGTTCAGTCCGAAAAGCCGTCTTCCTTCAGATGCCGCATAATAAGCCGTGTCTATGCCTTCCTGAACATCGCCTTTGGTTTCTGTAAACACCTTTCCCATTTCACGTGTCATTTCATAAGCGATCTCATCTTTCCTTTCGAGCATCATATCACCCACAACTTTAAGAATGTCACCGCGTTTTGGAGCAGGTATGAGCCGCCATTTTTCAAAAGCTGTTTTAGCTGCGGCTACAGCTTCATCTACATCCTCTTTAGATGATGAAGGAAATGTTCCGATAAGATCATCGCTCCAGTTAGCCGGATTTCTGTTTTCAAATGTTTCACCGTTTTTAGGATCCTTCCAGTTACCGTTGATAAGATTTTTAAATTTTTCTGACATTAAATTATTTTTTTTACTGATAAATTAGATTTTCTCAAAATACTAATTTGAAATGTTTATTAAAATTAATTTAATCAGTATCTGATAAAATTTTACCATTGCCGTCAAAATGTTTTTTAAAAATTTAAATAATATAATTTAAATAGAATCTGTTTTGGTAATATTTTTGAGCCAATATCGAATCTTTAAATCAATCTTTAAATAACCCCTTGAAGATTTACTTATGCTGTCCAAATAAATTTATGCTAATTCTGTTTTTAAAAAATTAGCGATAATATTTTTAATTCGTGATCATTCGTTAAATTCGTGGCAAGCTTTTTCTTTATTTTGGACGGATTTGAATTTTTAAATTAAGTTCTGATATTGTATGACAATATTTTCGCTATTAATGTGAAATTGAACACTTAAGTGAATTGAAACTCCTTTATATAATATGTATTTTTGATTGAATTTAAACTAAAATCTTATTCGAAAATGAAATTTTCCGTAACCGGCGAGAAGCTTGTTGATTACCTTTCCAAGCTGAATTCTGTAATCCCTACCCGTTCCCCACTACCTATTTTAGATAATATTTTATTTGAACTTACCGGAAACCAGCTCAGACTTCTTGCTTCGGATCTGGAAATTTTTATTCGTACAACTCTTGAAGTTGAAGGTAAGAAGGACGGACGTGTTGCTATTCCCGCCAAAAAATTACTTGAGATCTCAAGGACTCTTACGGCAGCAAAGCTCGACGTTGAGGTAAATGAAAAAAACAGGATCACCATAAAGACCAAGAACGGAAAATATACTATCGGCGGTGAACCTGCAGAGGATTTCCCCGTGCCTGAAGAAAAGGAAGGCATGCACAAGATCGAGCTGGACGGACAAACGATCAGAAGATGTATGTCAAAGGTTATTCATGCTGTGAATACTGATGAGCTGAGAAGAAATATGTCCGGTGTGCTTTTGGATGTTAATAAGAAAGAATTAAAATTTGTAGCGACCGATGGTTTCAGACTTGGAAAGATCATTGAAAATGATTTTGATTCAAAGGTGAGTGTCGAAGAAAAAATTATTATTCCTTTGAAGACGAGCAATCTTATTTTAAGACTTAATAATAACAATGATTCCGTTATTGAATTTGATGAGAATGATCTGAAGATTTCATTTGGCGAAGTAGAGATATACTCAAAGCTTATTGATGATACATTCCCTAATTATGAAAATGTAATTCCTTCAGATAATGATAAGATACTTAAGATCAATAAGAGCGAGCTTTCTAATTCACTGAAGCGGGCGCTTATATTTGCCGATGTCATTACAAAGCGCGTGAAGCTTGAGATCACAAATGTTTCAATTATGATAAAGGCGGACAATCCTGAAATCGGGTCCGAAGGCGAAGAATCGATCGACTGCACTTTTGTAAGCAATAGCGGTGAGGAAGACTTCGACAGCAAGCCCTTTGTGATCGCATTCAATGCCGGATATCTGCTTGACGCTGTATCGCAAATGGAAACCGAGGAGATCAACGTTAGCTTCGGTACGCCTTCTAAAGCGGCTATCATCACTCCGTCAGAGCAACTTAAGAATGAAGATTTCATCGAGCTGATAATGCCTGTCAGAGTCGGTTAAAATTTTTAATATTTACAATACATCCGTACTGTTATCCCTTTCAAAGTTTCTAATCTTAAAATTAATGATTGCTGTTTCCGTTCGTGACGTATTCACTTTATGATATTAAAGAAAATTTCATTGAAAAATTTCCGGAATTATTCCGCGCAGGAGCTTCGATTTAATGATAAATTTAATTTTATCTATGGCAATAACGGACACGGAAAGACAAATATTCTTGAAGCTGTTTCATATACAACCTTCGGAAAAAGTTTTTTGGGCTCTTCGGAATCCGACTGCATAAAGTTTTTGGAAAACGAATTTTTTATTGATTCTGAATTTGAGAATGATCTCGGCAATAAGGATCATATTGTCATAAATTATAATTCGGAGACTAAATCAAAATCCATTCACAGAAATAAGGAAAAGGTTATGTCATTTTCTTCGGAAATATTCGGACGGTTTCCTATGGTTTTTCTTTCCCCGAAAAGTCTTGTCATTACATACGGGAATCCGTCGGACAGGCGAAGGTTCTTTGACATACTGATCTCACAAGCCAGCAGGCTATATCTTGATCATCTTAAAGAGCTCGCAAAGATCCTCAGGCAGAAGAATGTGCTGCTTAAGGATTATACAATGTTCAGGAAGTATTCCTATGCTGAAATGAAAAATCTTCTGGCTTCTTATAATGAAAAGCTGGCTGAAGTTTCAGCTCACATTGTTTTTAAACGGTTAAATTTTCTGAAGGAGTTTAAAAATTATTTCGAAAAGAATTTTTCTTTTTTACAAAAAAATAATCATCACGCGTCAATAAGCTATTTTTCTGATTACCTTAACGATAATGATGCTCACGGATTTGATTCCATTAACGAGATCTTACTTAAATACATAACAGATAAAACTGAAGAAGAGATAGGCAGATCAATTTCGCTGGCAGGACCGCAGAGAGATGATTATATTTTCCGGCTCAGAAAGGAAGGTGAAGAAGAGTTCGAACTGAAAAACTTTGCCTCACAGGGTGAGCATAAAACTTTTCTGATCGGGTTGAAATTATCAGAGTATGATTATCTTAAAGATAAAAAATCCACTAGTCCGATACTGCTGCTGGATGACGTGCTCTCTGAACTTGATGAAAGCAGGGTTTCAAAAATAATCTCTCATCTTAAAGATTACGGACAGATCTTTTTGACTACCACAGATGCAGGTTACATTACCAATCTTAAAGAGTTTTACAGGGATGATGAGATCTCATCATTCCAAATTGAAAAAGGAAATTTAGTTTAAAACAACAAACAGCTTGAAATCCATAGAAACAAAAACTCGTTTTAATAAAACTGTCTGCCTCAAAAGTGAGATGGACAGCTTTATGAATTATATCGGGCTGGATCTTAGGATGCAGGAGCTTGAGATCCTGAATGTCTGGAGTGAGTGTGTCGGAGAAGCTATTGCAAAATTTTCCACACCGGTTGAAATACGCAGGAATAAATTATTTGTAAGCGTTGAGAATGCTGCATGGAGATATGAACTTTCACTTAAGAAAAATGAAATAATTGAGAAGCTAAATATTAACTTAAAAAAGAAAATAATCAGAGATATAATTTTTGTATAATGAAATTTCAAATTTAAATACAAATGGCAAAGAAGAACGAAGAAAAAAATGAACCGACTTATGATGCCGGTGATATACAAGTTCTGAAAGGTCTTGAACACGTTCGTAAAAGACCTGCGATGTACATCGGTGATATATCCTCCCGGGGACTTCATCATCTTGTATATGAAGTGATTGATAATGCGATCGATGAAGCGCTTGCAGGTTATTGTGATAAGATAACTTTGACAATCAATAAAAACGGATCCATAACTGTAACAGATAACGGTCGTGGTATTCCTACGGAAGTTCATCCTACCGAAAAGATCTCAGCCCTTGAAGTTGTGATGACTCAGCTTAATGCCGGCGGAAAATTTAACCGCGACAGTTACAAAGTATCCGGCGGTCTTCACGGAGTTGGTGTTTCTGTGGTTAATGCGCTGAGTGAATATCTTGAAGCTGAAGTCGTGCGTGACGGTAAAGTGTATTATCAGAAATATAAAAGAGGAGCTCCGGAAGGAAAAGTTAAGACAATTGGCGCAGCAAAAAAAACCGGTACGAAAATTACTTTTTTTCCTGATAATGAAATTTTCAAGAACATTGTTTTCAAATATGAAACGCTCGAAGAAAGACTTCGTGAGCTTGCCTATCTGAATAAAGATCTTACAATAACCATTAAAGATGAGCGCGAGGAAGGTAAGAGTGCGGAGTTTCATTTCAAAGGAGGTCTTGTTGATTTTGTAAAGTATCTTGATGAATCTGAAAAATCCATTTCCGGAAAGCCGATCTATATTTCGGGTGACAGGGAAAATGTTCAGGTCGAAGTTGCATTCCAATATAATGAATCCTACAATGATAACATTTACACATTCGTCAACAACATTAACACGCATGAAGGCGGAACGCATCTTGAGGGTTTCAAAGCCGCATTGACACGAACGCTTAATAATTACGGTACGAAAAATAATTTAATTAAATCCGATAAGATCACTCTTACCGGTGATGATTTCCGAGAAGGAATTACCTGCGTATTAAGCACTAAGGTTCCTGAACCTCAGTTTGAAGGACAGACAAAAACTAAATTAGGTAACAGCGAAGTCAAAGGTATTGTACAGTCTATAACAGGTGAACAGCTTGGAAATTATCTTGACGAGAATCCTTCCGTCGCGAGAAAAATTATCGATAAATGTTTAAGAGCGGCTGAAGCACGTGAAGCGGCAAGGAAAGCACGCGAGCTTACAAGAAGGAAGAATGCGCTGGAGATATCAGGATTGCCGGGCAAGCTTGCAGACTGTTCAATCAAAGATCCGTCTCAGTGTGAATTGTATCTGGTGGAAGGTGACTCTGCAGGCGGATCTGCCAAGCAGGGACGCGATAGAAGATTTCAGGCAATACTTCCATTGAGAGGTAAGATCCTTAACGTTGAGAAGGCTCGGATAAACAGGATACTCGAGAATGAAGAAATACGTTCCATAGTAACTGCCATTGGAGCAGGTCTTGGAAACTCGGATGAGTTTGATGAATCAAAAATTCGTTATGATAAAATAATCTTAATGTGCGACGCCGACGTTGACGGTTCACATATCCGAACTTTGCTTCTGACATTTTTCTATCGCCACATGAAAGAGATTGTTGAAACACAGAGATTATATATTGCACAGCCACCGCTCTACAAGATCAAAAAAGGAAAGACAGAGCTTTATGCTTACGATGAATCCGAAAGAGAAGAAATTCTAAAATCAATGAAAGCCGATAAGACTCCCGTTGTTGTTGATACCGAAGAATCGGTTGAGCCCAATGCTGAAACTACACAGGTAAATATTAAAGGGATTACGATCTCAAGATTCAAAGGACTGGGTGAAATGAATCCGGAGCAGTTGTGGACCACGACAATGAACCCGGAAACCCGTACAATAATTCAGGTCACGAATGAAAATGCCGCAGCCGCAGATAAAATTTTCAGGGTATTAATGGGAGAGGATGTTGAGCCCAGAAGAAAATTTATAGAAGAAAATGCAAAGTATGCTAAACTTGATGTTTAATAATGCATACTCCAATTCAAATCACCGCTAATAAATATTGATAAACTGATTGGACGAAATTTTAAAAGCTGTTGTATACGGAATAATTCAGGGACTTACTGAATTCATTCCGGTAAGCAGCACGGCTCATCTGCGTGTTATACCCGCATTGCTTGGCTGGAATGATGTCGGAGCCGCGTATACGGCGGTGATCCAGATCGGTACCCTCATAGCAACGCTGATCTATTTCAAGAAGGACATTTCTTCGCTCATCAAAGGTTTTCTTGAAGCTCTGAAGAACAGGGATTTTCTTACGAACAATAATTCAAGACTCTTTATTCTTATCATTGCGGGTACCATTCCCATCGGTATCTGCGGATTATTGTTCAAGAGATTCATTGAAGGCGGTGCCAGAGGTTTATATGTTATCAGCGCCGCATTGATCTTACTTGCGATCGTTCTTTTCATTGCTGAAAAATTCGGAAAAAAGGAAAAGGATTTTTCCCATTTAACAGTCAAAGATGGGCTGATAATCGGTCTGGCTCAGGCGCTGGCTCTCATTCCGGGCAGCTCACGCAGCGGAGTGACTATTACTGCGGGACTTTTCCGCAATTTGAAAAGAGATGTCGCCGCAAGATATTCCTTTCTGCTGAGTATACCTGCCATTGGTCTGAGCGGACTGTATGAGCTTTACAAAGAACGTGACGTCCTTCTCAATGAAAGCTTTGCAAGCCTGATCGTAGCCACAGTCGTTTCCGGGATCGTCGGCTATCTTTCGATTTCATTCCTGATCAACTACTTAAAAACCAAAACGAATTTTGTGTTTATTATTTACAGGATCATCCTCGGAGTTATAATTCTTATACTATTATTTACCGGTGTACTGCAGAATATGCAGTAAACCTGATATCCCGCAACCCATTGCCCTCCAAAATGTTTTTGAAAAATTTAAATAATTTTAAATTCAATCTGTTTTGGTAATATTTTTACACCAATATCGAATCTTTATAATTATGCTGTCCAAATAAATTTATGTTAATTCTGTTTTTAAAAATATTGATAATCTTTTTAATTCGTCATCATTCGTGAAATTCGTGGCAAATTTTTTCTTTATTTTAGACGGATGTGACCCAAACTTCAGAAAAATAATTATTTTGTATTTTTAATTGTTAGTTTTAGTACTAAATTAATTCAAATTTAAAAACAGGAAATGAAAACGAGAATATTTTTAACATCAGTATTTATAGTTCTATTAAGTCTGACATATTCATACGCGCAGACATCTTACGGCTTTAATGACGGATTAAATGCGGCTAAATCAGGCGGCAAGAAAATTTTTATAGATATCTATTCAGATGGCGACAGCTGGAGCAAGAAAATGGACTCGGAAATCTTATCATCTTCAAAAGTTCAGAGCGCATTGGCTAATTTCATATTCATTAAACTCAACGCCGGCGGTTCCGAACAAAATACATACAATGGAAAACAATATTCATCCGCTGACCTTGCAAAGCTGTTCGGTGGTACCGGATATCCTACGTTTGTCGTGTTGAATTCAGACGGAAGTATCATAAAGTTTAAATATAACGGGGAGGATGCTTCAAATTTATCGGGATTTATCGGTGAAAATGACTTTGTAGAAATGCTGAATTATTTTGCACAGGGAAAGTATAAAGATTCCGACCTGTCTACAGTTTTTCAGAATTAATTTTTAGAATAATTAAGGGTTTGAAAATTCCGTTCGTTAATTTGAACGGAATTTTTTTTTGAGCTTTTCGAGTACATAAGCGGGCACAAACTCTTTCACATCGGCGTCATAAGACGCGAGTTCTCTTACTATCGAGGAATTCAGAAAGGAATATTTTTCATTAGGCATAAGAAATATTGTGTTGATAGCAGGACTCAGCTTCCTGTTGGTCAATGACATCTGAAATTCATATTCAAAATCTGAAATTGCCCGCAGACCGCGTATAATAACAGTGGCCCTTTTTTTTTCTGCATACCTGACCAGCAATCCTTCAAAAAGATCCGCTTCGACATTCTCAATATCTGATGTTACATTGGTTATCATTTCCTTTCGTTCTTCCTGAGTAAATATTGGCTTCTTTGACTGGTTGACGGCGACAGCTACAATGACCTTGTCAAATATACCGGAAGCCCGCTCAATAATATCCAGATGCCCGTTAGTTACAGGATCAAATGTTCCGGGATAGATGGCAATGGTTTTTTTCATACATTATTTTGTAAATTCAAGCAAAGTAAAGTTGACAGTTCCTATTTTCTTTTTTTGAAAAACATAACCGGCAAATTTATCGTTGAGGATAAATTTATCAGAATGCTCTAAAGCTAAAACAGATCCTGATTGTGAAATTTTCTCCAGCAGCAGATCGTATTTTTCATAATCATAAGGCGGGTCACAAAAAATGATTTTTATATTTTGCTCATTTCTCTTACTCAAAAAATTCAGTGCTTCTGATCTGACTATCCGGGCTTTGTCTGTGACACCGAGCATCTCCGCATTCATAGTTACGAGCTTTATATCCGTATCAACAAAGGTGCATAATTCCGCACCCCGGGAAATGCATTCCAGCCCAAGGCTCCCGGATCCGCAGAAAAGATCCATGCATTCCATACCATCGAATTCAAATCGGTTGCTTAAAATATTGAACAAAGTTTCTTTTGCTCTGTCAGATGTCGGACGGATATTTTCACCCACTGGCGATTTTAAAATACGGCTTCTGTGAATTCCGGAAATTATTCTCAAACCGTCAGGCTGTTTTTCAACGCAAGCCCGTACAACGGACAAAAGCTGATGTCACCGGTCCCGTCAATGTTAATTAAAGCCGTCTGCATATATTCAAAGTCTTCGTTCAAAAACTTACTTATGCTTCTTGTATAATCATCACCGTATAAGTAAACTTTCTTCACGCTGTCAAATGATGACTTCAGAAAATTTATATGGCTTAGAACTGAGCTTTGGAAATTTTTATCTTCAATAATTCTATAATCATAATTTTTCAATTTGCCTTTACGGATCAGGCTGAAATCCATTCTTAGATTTCTGCATCCAATCAGTAAAATATTCTGCGCTTCATCCTTATAATCTGCAGGAAGACATTTCTCTGCGGCGAAGTGGCTGATCTCAATATTCCTGATCTTAATCCCGGCTTCAATGCAAAGACTGTTTAACAGTTCAATCCTGTTTTTATCGACCGCTATCAACAGGATGTCATCGATATTTTTTCCTGTCAGATTATTGTTCAGCCGGTAATACTTAATGTTAAAATTTTTGTAAGTTTCAGGATAATAGTTTGAAAGCTCCCAAAGGATGTGAGAATCAATATTGGACTGGTCTTCATTGAAATCAACAGGGAGCGTGCTCAGAAAGGTCTGATCGGTATTTATTAATATGCCGGCATTTAAAGGTGATTCATCTTCTTCCGGGAATACATTTGAAAGCGCTTCGGCAAACAGGTAATAAATTTCCTTTCTGTTCTTCTTCATTAGATTGACTTCATTAATATTAAAACCGAGATTGATCTCTTTCTTCAATACAACTTCAGCGGAATCATTCAGCTCAATAATTCTCAATACATCCCGTGAAAATTCCAAAGCTAAGCTGTTCAAATCTTTTATTCTGTTTTAATATAATTTTTTAACTTTTCAAACTTTTTCTTTCCTATTCCTTTTACATTCATCAGCTCTTCGGGTTTCCTGAAACTTATCTTCTTTTCCCGATACTCGATTATCTTATCGGCAGTGCTTTCACCAACACCCGGCAGATCAACGAGCTCACTCTTCGTTGCGGTATTGATATTTATTTTTTCAGTAATTTCTTCTTCAGTTATGACCTCAGCTTTTGAAGTGTCTTCTTTGATGCGCTTAAGTAAAATTTCATCTTCTGCAGAAGATGAGTCGGTGGCAGATGAAATTCTTTTTTTGTTATTCCTTTGGGAAAGTTCTCTGAATTCAGAATCCTTCTTTGTAAAGTCGTAAGGCAGGTTTGAATCCGGCTCAAAGATATGTCTGTAATACCTGATCGTCAGACCTGTAATAAGGACAAGTATTATGAAGATTATTACTTTACTTTCATTCTTTGTAAATGAGATGTTGCTTAACAATTTGTTCATGGCATATTCATATTTACATTTTAAAAAAAACGAATCTCAACGGCAGAAAAATTAATCGGTATCTGTGTACTTACTTATTATCTGACCAAGGCGAGACAAAGCCCGTCCCCTACGGTCAGTATCATTGATTCTACTCTTTTGTCTTCTGAAATAATTTTATTAGTCTGCTGAATGGCAAGTATATCTGCGTCACCGGCTGCGTCTTCAATTACCTTTCCTCCTTTAAGCATGTTATCAAAGGCAAGCACAGTTCCGGAATGTGACAGCTTTACCGCCTGCTCAAAGTAATCAGGATAGGAAACCTTATCAGCATCTATGAAAATAAAATCAAACTTTCTTTTTTCAGTGACAAGTTTTTTCATCTGCTCAATTGCGGGCGAAATAAAAATTTCCGTTTTATCTTCAAGTCCTGCTTTTTCAAAATACTTAGCAGCAACTCCGGCATGTTTGCTTTCAAGCTCAACGGTTGTAAGTTTGCCGTCTTCGGAAAGACCTTTGGCAATGTGAATTCCGCTGAAGCCGGTCAGAGTTCCTATTTCAAGTGCATCCTTCGCCTTAAGCATTTTACATAGCAGATATAAAAACCTTCCCTGATCATAAGAAATCTGAATAAGAGGAATTTCAAGAGCTTCAGTTTCCTTTATCAGCTCTGTCATCAGTTTATCTTCACCGCCTGAATAACCTACGATATAATTATATAATTCTTCTGAAACCGGAACAGACTTCATAATTTTTTAATTATTTAAAATTCCGGATAAAAAACTTTCTTAATCGAATGCGCTTTGCCTGTCAGCGGATCGATCTCTATAAGCACAGCTGAAAACCTAAGGTCTTCTTCACCTACCTCATACTTTTGCGGTGTGGAATAAATAAATCTTTTTATCGATCCTTCCTTCTTCATGCCTATCACCGAGTCATAAGATCCGGTCATTCCAACGTCAGTGACATAAGCTGTACCGCCGTTAAGTATCCTGTAATCAGCAGTCGGAATGTGAGTATGCGTACCGACGACAACCGATGCTCTCCCGTTGACATACCAGCCGAAAGCGATTTTCTCTGCGGTTGCCTCAGCATGAAAATCAACGAACACTATATTAGTGTCATATTTGATCTTATCATATACCCAGTCGAATGCACGGAAAGGACAGTCAATACTTTTCATAAAGACTCTTCCCTGAAGATTCAAGACTCCAATTTTAAAAGTAGTGCCGGGAATTGGAAAAACTCCAAAGCCATGACCGTATGCGCCGCGCGGATAATTCTGCGGGCGAAGAACATTGGGAGTTTCATTAAGATATTTGTGCGCCTGGATCTTATCCATCGTATGATTGCCTCCGGTCAGCACATTAATGTTGAGGTCCAGCAGCTTTTTTCCGTCCTTCTCAACGATCCCTTTACCTTCTGTAATGTTCTCTCCGTTTGCGATCACGAAGTCGAGCTTATATTTTGTAACGTAAGTAGGCAGCAGTGTCTTGGTAAGATTGAAACCCGGGTCGCCTATTATATCGCCAATGAACAGCAGTTTGATTTTGTCTGACAATATTAATTCTTCTTTCTGATTTTATTTTTAAAAATACTCTTTGGTGTCAATGCCTTTCCATTCCCCGTACTTTTCAAGATCGGTCTGGATTGATTTAAAAACGGATAAGAATAAAAACGCGTCATCTGTTATTCCAAAAAACGGAAGCATGTCAGGAACCACGTCAAAAGGATTAATAAAATATAAAATAGCCGCAGAGATAAGCGCGATAGTTCGCCACGGTACTTGTGTATATTGTTTATTCTTGAAATCCTTCATAAGACTTAACGCAAGCTTAATCTGCTTGATAAGCTTGTTAAACCTGTTCAGATCAAACTTTGAAGACTTCTCGTTTATTCTGTTCTCTTTCGAAACGATCTTCTCAACATCATTTATGTCAATGCGTGAAGATTCAATTTCCACCTTTTCTAATATTTCTTCTTCGGTATGATTTTTGTTTTTCATAATATAAAAATTCTTGTTCAATATATTACTATTTGTTTTGTAATTCAATTCTGTATATGTGAATCGCGAGAAGTCAAACATGAACGTGTCAAACGTGAAACTTAACTTTTTCACAAACACAAAAATTTACCCTTTTGAATATTGCTAAAATTTAATTAAGTTGAATCGGTTTAAAGTTTAAAATCTTACATCCTGACTTTTAACCTATAACTTTTTAACCTTTAACTTTCAATAATGGAAAATGTCGTTGCAATTGTAGGAAGACCGAATGTCGGTAAATCAACTTTATTCAATCGTCTCGTTGGAAAGCAGACAGCAATAGTTCACCCGACAAGCGGAGTTACTCGCGACCGAAATTACGGCGAAGTCGAATGGACACACAAGAAATTTTTTCTGATCGATACAGGAGGATTTGTACCAAACTCTGAAGAACGTTTTGAAAAAGCAATTCGCACTCATGTAAAGCAGGCGATCGAAGAAGCCGATGAGATCCTTTTTGTTGTAGATTCAAAGAACGGCATCCATCCTATTGATACCGAGATCGCGAACATGCTTCGCAAATATTCAGGTGATAAAAAGATCATACTTGTAGCCAATAAAGCTGATACAGTGGAAAAAGAAAGTAACTCGCTCGAATTCTATTCACTCGGACTCGGTGAACCCTTTCCGGTCTCTGCTATTAATGGATTTAATACAGGGGATCTTCTTGATGATATTACTCAAAACTTTGAACGATACACTGAAAATACCGAAGATACGACCATAAAATTTGCCATAATAGGAAAACCAAATGCAGGCAAGTCTTCAATTGCCAATGCAATTCTAAAGGAAGAAAGAAACATTGTAACAGAAATCCCCGGCACGACCCGCGATACCATTGATTCAAAAATAAAATATCACGGTGATGAAATTATCCTGATCGATACCGCCGGTCTCAGACGCCAGGCAAAGATCAAGGAGTCGGTCGAATTCTATTCCACCGTCAGAACTTACAAAGCCATCGAGCGCTGCAATGTAGCCATTCTTGTAGTGGATGCTGAGGATCTTCTTGAAGAACTGAATAAAACTTCCGATATAAAGCTTGCTAAGTTCAAACTGGATAATCAGGACGCAAGGATTATTGATGATGTCATACGTCTGAGAAAAGGACTGCTTATCGTTGTCAATAAATGGGATCTTATTGAGAAAGATTCGAATACAGCGAAGATAGTCGAAAAGAAAATTCAGGAACATCTGAGAAGCTACAGTTATCTCAGATTTGTATTTATTTCAGCCCTTACAAAGCAGAGAATACATAAGGTCATAGAAGATGCAAAAGAGATATACGATGAACGCGCGAAGAAGGTCAAAACAAGCGAGCTTAATGAAGCGTTGCTTAATGAAATTAAAAGCACTCCTCCGCAGTCCACGCGAGGTAAGGAAATTAAAATTAACTACATTACTCAGCTCAGGACCTCTCCGCCGATCTTTGGGTTTTTCACAAACGATCCTGACGGAGTAGCTGATAATTACAAAAGATTTCTTGAAAAGAAGATCCGCGCTCACTTCGGGTACAAAGGCGTACCAATTGAGCTGGTGTTCAAAAAGAAAAATTAAGTGTTTTAGATCTAAGATTATTTGATACGATTTTTTATTTTTTGATAACTTATTAATATAATAAATATGATCACTGAAGTATTTACCGCTTCAACCTATGGGGTTGATGCATACATTGTCAGAACTGAAACACACATAGATAACGGGCTGTTCTCGTTTGCCTTAGTCGGATTGCCTGACAATGCAGTCAAAGAATCAAAGGAAAGAGTTGCCGCCGCAATAAAAAATTCAATGTTCCATTTTCCCATCAAGCGCTACACCGTAAACCTGGCTCCCGCTGATGTTAAGAAGGAGGGCTCCGGCTTTGATCTGCCGATAGCCATAGGTATCCTTTCAGAAACTTCGCAATTATCACCTGTCAAAGTAAAAGATTATCTCTTCATTGGGGAGCTCTCACTTGACGGCAAGCTGCGCAGTGTTAACGGAGTTCTTCCAATCGCTCTCGAAGCAAAGAAAAATAATTTCAAGGGTGTGATACTCCCGGTTGAAAATGCAAAGGAGGCGGCTATAGTTGAAGACATTGATGTGCATCCTTTTGAAACGCTCACTGAAGTAATTGATTTTCTGAATGATGAGATTTGTCCGGCTCCTTTTAAAATTGATGTGAAACTTCTGTTTGAACAGGACAGAAATTATCTTGTGGATTTCGCAGATGTAAAAGGACAGGCGGAAGTCAAGCGCGCCATGGAAATTGCTGCGGCTGGCTCACATAACATTATCATGATCGGACTTCCGGGTTCAGGAAAAACAATGCTTGCAAAGCGACTACCGACAATACTTCCGCCTCTTACACTTGATGAGGCGCTTGAAACAACGAAGATCCATTCCATTGCAGGAATTCTGCAAAGCAGCTCGGCAATTATTTCAACAAGACCATTCCGTTCACCGCATCACACAGCAAGCGATGTATCACTTGTTGGCGGCGGTCCGAATGCAAAGCCGGGTGAAATTTCTTTTTCGCATAATGGGGTTTTATTTCTGGATGAACTTACGGAATTTAAAAAAAATGTTCTCGAAGTTATGCGTCAGCCGCTGGAAGACCGTGTTGTCACAATCTCGCGATCCAAGATCACTGTTCAGTATCCCTGCAACTTTATGCTCGTTGCGGCTATGAACCCGACTCCCGCAGGTTCACAAAAGGAAGCATCAATGTATTCCGAATATGATATACAGAAATTTCTTTCTAAAATTTCAGGACCGATCCTCGATCGCATAGACATTCACATTCATGTAAATCCGGTAAAGTATCAGGAGCTTTCCAGTAAAGCAGAACAGGAAAAATCTGAAGCCGTTCGTAAGCGCGTAGTGAACGCTAGGAATATTCAGCTTGAACGTTTTAAAAAAAATAAAGGCATCTATTCAAATTCAAACATGACTTCAAGGGAGATCAAGGATTATTGTAAAATAGATTCGGACTGTGAAAACCTTATGAAGCTGGCAATCACTAAGCTCGGACTTTCGGCGAGAGCTTACGACAGAATATTAAAAGTAGGCAGAACAATTGCTGACCTTGCAGGAGAGAAAGAAATTTCTTCAGCGCATGTCAGCGAAGCAATACAGTACAGAAGTCTTGACAGGACAAGCTGGATGTGAAGAATTTTATTTAAGCAGATGCATTTCCTTTGTTGAATAGAGTCACCGGTTTCAATTTTACTATTTCAGCATTTGCATAAAAACCTAATATGAATCAGACTTTCTCATAATCGCTGATCTTATCAAGTTCTATTGTCGTCATGCCTTCTTCCGATATTGTATAAATACTTTTGAACCTGGCACTCCAGACTATTTCATCGTACCTGTATGAAGACCGCCAATGAATTACCTGAGCAAAAGTGTCGTCAAACCCCTTAAGGAGAATGAGAAATTCTGCTTTAGCATCATTGAGGTCACTCTCACTCAGACCGTAAAGCGGGCTCTCTTCATTGATAGGATGATTCACCGTCCAGGTCGAATTGAAAAAATTTATTTTTTTATATTCAAGATCGAGACTTTTAAAACGCCGCTTGTCAACGTCTACAATTGAAAGAAGAACTTCTATTTCAACATCCACCATCTGATGGCTGGAACGCTTGTTCGCTATTCTGAATTGGAATGCAGTATGATCTTTAAATGGTGCAATGACGGCGGTATCGCTGTATAAGATCTTAGCATACGGTCTGACAAATCTTCCGTAAAGAAGACCTGTAGCAACTGCCAGTGACAGAAGTCCCATAAGCGATTCAATTGACGAAATTATATTTGCGTATACACCAACAGGATTAACTCTGCCGTATCCTACAGTGGTAAAAGTTTGTGTGCTGAAAAAAAACTCGTTTAAGAACCTTTCAAAATTTGTCGATGCTTTAATTCCTTCAAAATTTTCTTCTCCGCCAAGATAGTAAAGAGAAGCAAAGAATATATTCACCAGTAAGTATGAACCCAATATCAGCAAACAGAAACGTGTCCATGACATTGAGATAAGCCAGTGATAAGTACTGAATGACTCAAAAAATTTCAGACCCTTTCTGAAAACATTGAAGCTTCCATCGCGGTTGATGATCCGCTTTGCATCAATGACCTTTGAAGAAATTCCAAGGTCAATTATTTCCTTATCTTCTGATAAAACCTTACTTTTATTTTTCAAAAGATGTCAAATTAATTCAATCAATGTTACAATTGTTAAGCCCATTAAGCTATCTTGCACCCAGCGTGACTTTGAGCTGAACCTTCTCATTATTTCTGATTACAATTACCTCTGCTTCATCACCCGGCTTAAATTCAGCCATCGCATACATATAATCATAAATATTTTTTACTTCTGTATTACCAAATTTAACAATGATATCCTCTGCCTTCATACCTCCTTTGTCAGCAGGACTTCCTTCCTTTACACCGGCGAGCTTCATTCCCTCTACGTTAGCTGAGTAATCCGGTATTGTTCCAACGTACACCTTTACACTTCCCATCGACTTGTTTTCATTACTGCTGCTGACAGTCTTTGTGAATTCGGGCTTAGCCGGCATTTCATCAAGAACCATTGCAACGTCAAACACAAGATTAAGGATCTTGGCTTCTCCTTCTGAATTTATTTTTTCTAAATCATCTGAAGGCGAGTGGTAATCGGTATGCGTACCCGAAAAAAAATGGAGCACCGGAATATTTTTCTGATAAAAGCTTGAATGATCCGAAGGTCCGAATCCGTCAGGAGTCTTTGTCATGCTGAAAATAAATGTCCTGTTAAGCGAATCAAGAACCGGATCCCATACAGGTGAAGTGCCTGTTCCATAAACAACGATCTTCTCATCCGTAAGACGTCCGACCATGTCCATATTAAGCATTGCCGCAATATTGATATTTTCAAAAATTTTCGATTTAACAAAATATGCCGAGCCGAGAAGCCCTGCTTCTTCAGCGCCAAAACAAATGAACATCACACTTCGCTTAAGATTTGTTTTGGATGAAGAAATTTTTTGAGCGATTTCTAAAACTCCTGCTATGCCGGATGCATTATCATCTGCTCCGTTGTGTATCTGCTTATCTGCACCCTGATACATTGATCCGTATTGTCCATAACCTAAATGGTCCTTGTGAGCACCAATGACAATGTATTCGTTCTTCAGGACAGGATCATTGCCTTCGATGACCCCGATAACATTATTCGTCAGAGCTTTTACAGGTTCAACATTTGTTATGATTTTCGCAGTCGAGTTTTTTAATTCAAAAGAATTTGAAGACTTCACTGAATCGATCTCATTCTGAACAGACAGCAGGTTCAGACTATTCTCTGTGAACAGCTTTTCAATGATCTCTCTGCGGCAATTAACCACAGGTATTCCTCCATTCTGCGCAACATTGTCAAAGCCAAGCTTGGTAAGCTTATCTTCGCCGTCATTCGGACCGCTAAAAAAAATAACAGCAGCAGCATTATGTTCACGTGCTTTTGCAACTTTAATTCTTGCCGCTTCATACTTTTGAAATGGATTGTCATGAGGGCTTGAACCGCCGGGAGAATATTTCATCATCAGTAGAATTTTTCCGCTGACATCAATTGCGTTTCCATTCTTATCTTTATAATCATCATAATTCTGATCCGCGTCGCTTATGCCATATCCCGCAAAAAATAATTTTCCGGATGCTTCTCCGTTTCCGGAAAAACCGTATGGAATAAAATCATTATCGATCGTATAAGAATTTTCGATGCCGGCTGTTTCGGTTTGAAAACTGTTCATACCGGACAATTTTACTTCGGTGAACATATCAAACGGCTGAAGATAGCCTTTTTCACCGAATGGCTTTAGCTTGTATTTTTTAAACTCATTTGAAATGTAGCTGTCAGTCATCTCGTCACCTTTTGTACCGGGAAAGCGTCCTTCCATTTCATCCGATGAAAGATATTTGATATGCTGGAAAATTTCTTCCGAGGTAATTTCTTTGTTCCGGATTTTTTCAATTCCGTCTTTATCATCCGAAGGTCTGTATTGAAAAGAATATAGAAAAAATAATAATGCAGGTAATGCTGTAAAGAATATTTTTTTAATCATATAAATTTTATTTATTCAAACGTTTGTATATCTGTTTTTAAAGTCAAGATAAATAATTGGGAATTAAAAAACCCCGGAAAGATCAACCTTCCGGGGTTCTAAAAATAATTACAAAGAACTTTAGAAGTTCAAAGCCTCTTTAGTTAATATACGTCTTTCGATCTTCTCTGTATTTCTAATAACCTGGTTTTGGAAAGCAGGTTCGATCAATGAATTCGGCTCCGGACATGGACTTACAATACCTACAAAGTTTTGTGAATTATTGTATGTGATTGTTAAGTCTGATACGTCAACAAATTCATCACTGTTTATATCTGTTGAAAGTCTACATCCACCAACAAAATTAGATGCATCATTAGCGATACTAA
>Ga0105044_10000683_pt1 | contig 42713 bp, 31 predicted proteins | sample MAT01_FD_78092 | JGI IMG/M metagenome (GOLD analysis project Ga0105044, IMG submission 78092) | Freshwater microbial communities from Lake Fryxell liftoff mats and glacier meltwater in Antarctica - MAT-01 | ecosystem: Environmental > Aquatic > Freshwater > Ice > Liftoff microbial mat | place...
ACCCATCGCTCTAGTTCGAGACGGTCGGTGGGATCCAGTTGAATAGTCCGAGCAACACGAGGCACGAACGCATTCTGGGGGCAAAAAACAATAACACCAGTCATTTATGCGACACTACACTAGCAGACCTGTTCCCGACGCCTCACACCAGCCTTACCCAAAGGACAGTGACGCCAATGCAGTCACTCAGAACCGCCGCTTCAGACTCGGGACACATTGCTGAACACGTCCGATCGCACTTCCGATTCTGGGAACCGATGATTTCCATGCGCTGTAAATTACCGACTCGCTGCGATCGGCCAAACCAACGGCCCCTGAGTCGGGGTCAATTCCGAGCAGATCCCCGCCATTAGGCCACACAAGGCTAGGACGACGACGAGGCCCCGCCAGCGAAAGCCCTCAATTCGAAAGACTCGGGCCTCACCGGACGTCAGGAGAATTTTCGAGCTCATGGAGTTAATGGGAGCATTCGGTAGACCAACCGGTCCATGCACCTTTGGGTGTATTGGGGAGAAACCATCAGAATTCCTATGCCACAACATGTTGGGCCAAAGAACGGGGGAAAATTATAGATTCTTTCAGGAATAAATAGTTTCCCCTTTGTCCCGAAATGACCAGGCGGACCCAGTTTGGCATGCAGGGTAATGACCAGTGTGGTGGGCCCAACAGGACTTGAACCTGTAACCAAGGGATTATGAGTCCCCTGCTCTAACCATTGAGCTATGGGCCCGCAGCCCCAGAAAATTGTCATGAATTGTCGGCGGCGTCAGCCGGTTTGTGGTTCGGCCTGAATCTTCCGCAATTCCGCTTGCCGCCCGAAGGAACGATTTCGAATCTGCGGTCACAAATGGTAAATCCAATCCCTTCAGCTCCGCCGGTTGAAGCCCGACCGGTCCAGGCTCGGGCTGACGATTGGCTACCCTGGATACCCGTCGGCATGATCATCGCCTGGTGGATTCGTGATTTGTCGCATCATTGGTCCTCCCTGGTGGATTACCATTATGGATGGATCTTGTTGATGTTGACAGGATTCCTCGTCTGGGAACGCTGGCCCACTCGGCCAAACAATGATCAACCGATGCGATGGGGATGGCCCTTCACCCTCGCGCTGATAGGCCTTCCCCTCGTCACGTTGGGCGAGCTCTATCGGATAGGCGTCGCTCGCACGCCCTCCTCCTCCATGGCCCTCAGCTTGGGATCCACACTCTTCTTGTGCGCCAATATCCTCGCCCTCGCCGGTCCCAAAACATTGCGTCATTTCGCCTTCCCGTTGTTTTTCTTTTACCTGGCCGTCCCCCTGCCGAAGATCATTTGGAACCCGGTGGTCTTCAGTCTTCAATCATTCGTGACGACATTAAATGTTGAGACCCTCAATCTCCTGGGCATTCCTGCTGAACGAAGGGCCCATTTGATTCAACTCCCCAACTGCGTCGTGGGCGTAGATGAGGCGTGCAGTGGGATCCGGAGCCTCCAGTCAAGTCTCATGGCGGCCTTATTTGTGGGGGATCTCACCTTGCGACGCGGCAGCGGTAAAATGCTCTTCTTGTTCGCCGGCATCACCCTGGCGTTAGTTGGCAATTTCTTTCGTTCCCTTTTCCTCTCCTTGACCGCTTACCGCCGCGGCACGGACGCCTTGGAGGAAGTCCATGATTCAGCCGGTTGGAGCGTTCTACTGTTTACCGCCAGCGGAGTCATTCTGCTCGCGTGGTGGTTGACCCGTTTCGAACGACGACTCTCTAGTAAGACGGTCACGAAGAACACTCCAGGGCCGGTTTGATCGACAAATAGGATCTTCGAAAGCAGTCTGTACACTAACTGGTCTTACCGGAACGAAATCGCTACTTCTCCACCTAGGCGCCACGGCATTGAGCTGGGTGCCCACCCTGCCCATCCATGGAAGATTTTTGGTACGTCGCTCATGTCCGACCGCGCTGCGAGAAGAAGCTCGCCGAGTTTTGCATACGCGAGGGTTTTGCCTGCACCCTACCCCTCTACCGGAGCGTGAAGCGGTATCGTGGAAAGAAGGTCGAGTTCCGAAAACCCCTTTTTCCGGGATACGTTTTTATCCAAATCGTGCCGGAATCAACACCGAAGCTGCGACAAAATCAATACGTAGCTAATCTTTTAGAACCTCCTGATCAACAGGAATTTGCCGATCAGCTAACTGATATTCTCAATGCCCTCGATACGGATCTCGAAGTGCGTCTCGAACCTCAAATTGTCGCCGGTCAACGCGTCAAGATCAGATCCGGCCCCCTTCGTGGTTTGGAAGGAATCGTGGTTCAGCGATCCGGCACCTTGGAAGTCCATCTTCGTCTGGATTTTATCGGCCAGGCCGCCGCGCTCAGACTGGCGGCAGATGAACTGGAGCTTATCTGAACCGGTGTCGGGAGCTAAACCTTTCTTTCTGAGGTCCGGTTCAGTCTAGTGCCGACGAACAAGGACCGCCGGTCGAACCTGAGTCCCCAGTGGGGCACATAAGATCAGATGGACTGTTTTCAGCCGCTCCAGTGGTAAGCGGATTTCCCTTCTCGGAGCGAAACCGATGAGCCCAAACCATCACCACACTTAAATCCGCCGGAGAAACTCCCGAAATTCGAGCTGCCTGGCCAAAGGTCGCAGGCCGAATGTTTCCCAACTTCTGGCGCGCCTCAATCCGTAGTCCGGGAACTGCCTCATAGTCCAAAGCCTCCGGAATCAGCCGGTCTTCAAGACCTCTAAACCTGGCCACCTCCGCCTCTTGCCGAACAATGTAGCCCGCATATTTGACGGCGATCTCAACCTGCTGAACTGCCTCAACCGCCAAGGATTCATCGCGATTCGGAAGAGTCGAATAGGTCACTTCAGGTCTTCGAAGTATTTGTTCCAGAGTATCTTGGCCAAAGCGAGTACACTTGAGGCGCGCCAATTCAGCGATAATCGTCTGCTCCTTCTCCTCAAACTTTCGGAAATTACGCTCCGGCAAGAGTCCCATCTCATACCCCAGTCGTGACAACCGTAAATCGGCGTTGTCTTGCCTCAACAGCAACCGGTGCTCGGCCCGAGAGGTAAACATTCGGTATGGCTCCGAGGTTCCTTTGGTAATCAGATCGTCGATTAAAACTCCGATGTAGGCTTGGTCTCGTCCCAAAACGATACTCGATTTGCCTTGGACTCTTCTCGCCGCATTCATACCGGCCATCAACCCTTGGGCCGCGGCCTCTTCATAGCCCGACGTTCCATTAATCTGACCCGCGAGAAAAAGATTCCCGCAGACCTTCGTTTCCAGACTCGGCAAGAGCTGGGTCGGAAAACTGAAGTCATATTCGACCGCATAGGCCGGCCGCATGATCTCAGCACGCTCACATCCGACAATCGATTGGACCATGGCGATCTGAACTTCAAAGGGCAGTGAAGTGGAGAAGCCATTGACGTAGATCTCATCAGTCGCAATGCCCTCGGGCTCGAGGAACAGCTGATGTTGGGGTTTATCGGCGAAGCGGACGAATTTGTCCTCAATGCTCGGGCAATAACGCGGGCCGATTCCTTCGATGACACCCGAATACATGGGCGATTTCTGGAGATTAGCGAGAATGACTTCTCGGGTACGCTCCGTTGTTGTCGTAATCCAGCAGTTCAATTGCCCCCCGATCTGACTTAAAATCGAGCTCCGCGGATACTTCGGCGAGCCGGGAGCGCCTTTGGTCGTTGGAAGGGGAATTGATTGTTCCACGTGGAACAATGGGTCATGCCAAACGTCATCTCGCCAATAGGAGAACCAGGGAACCGGCTCATCACCCCGTTGAACCTCGCACTTTGAAAAATCGATCGACTGACGGACCAACCGGGGAGGTGTGCCTGTCTTCAGACGTCCCAACTCAAGGCCCACCTCCTGCAAGGAACCAGATAAACTTACTGCAGCTGCTTCGCCGGCTCGCCCACCCGATTGCTGATTCGCGCCAACATGCATTAATCCGCGCAAAAAGGTCCCGGTCGTGATGACCACGGTGTCGGCCATAAACCGCACTTCAAAAGCGGTTTGCACCCCTATGACCCGTCCGTCTTCCTTTAGAAGGCGAACCGTCTGCGCCTGCTTGCAATCGAGGTTGGCTTGTCGCTCGCAAATCCATTTCAAACGAAACTGGTAGGCTTTCTTGTCGCACTGAGCTCGGGGAGCCCATACGGATGGTCCTTTTCGTGTGTTGAGCATCCGAAACTGAAGACCGGTCAGGTCGGTCACCTTTCCCATCTCTCCGCCAAGTGCATCAATTTCTCGCACCAGATGTCCCTTAGCTAGGCCGCCGATTGCCGGGTTGCACGACATCTGGCCGATCGTGTCGAGATTGATCGTCAATAGCAGGGTCTGGCAACCCATGCGGGCGGCGGCGAGGGCCGCCTCAACACCGGCATGGCCTCCACCCACGACGATCACCTGATACTTCTTTGGGTACTCAAACATCGCAGTAATCTTTCTAGCCGATCCAAATCAATGTTCCACGTGGAACATTAGCGAGGAGTTGAACCCAAATCGCCTCACGGTCGTCCTTGTTCAGGCGAGCTCAGCAGATTCGCCAATACTCCCACGACGCCCGCCGTGCCAATCAGAAGACTTCCGATTCCCAAATTAGTCGTTTTGCCCACGGCTGAACTGGTCAAAAGGATGAACGCAGCCATCACGAGTATTACGTCAACCCCCCAAAGGATATAAGCCGATCGCGCAAAACTCCTAATGGGGATTGCGGCATCCGTTCCGATGCGAGGTTTCGATTGGGCCACGGGTTCAAGGAACAATTGAACCCCAACACGCTCGCGTAGGGATTGACGCGATCCTGCGGAGGTGTCCAACAAGCTTTCCAACCCTCGTCCCAAGCCACCATTTCGCATCTCGAAAAGACGATGCCATCAGCGTTCGTCCGAAACAATGCTGAGTTATCTGTCCTGTTACGTGTCTTCGGGCTCGAACTTCGTCTCAGATAGAGGCCAAGAACCTCAAACCGGACAATTGCCCCGGAGGTAGAGGTGATCTTTAATTACCACTAACAATGGAAGTCACCCGCGCAGCTTTTGGCACATGGAATGGCGGACGTTTCATGAATTACGGTCAACCGCTCTCCGAAGATCAGTGGATACAGTTCGTTCGAAACGCCCACGAACTGGGGGTCCGGACGTTTCTTACGGCTGACGTTTATGGCAATGGTGCCGCCGATTCCCTTCTAGGTAGAGCGCTGGCCGGGATTCCGCGCAATTCGTACTGTTTGGTGGGATTGATCGGCCATGATTTCTATGCAGCCCGACGGGATGGAGCGAAAGGGTTTCCCCGCTTTACGGATCCGCGGATCCGCTCAGCGACCGACTATGGCAGCTACCTCAACATGGCTACCGAGAAAGCTTTGGAAAGGCTGCAAACCGATCATTTCGACCTTCTCATGCTGCACAATCCGGACTTGATCGGATATGGGAGTGACCGGGTTTGGAATGAACTGGCCCGATTGAAAGAAACCCAGCTCACCAACCAGCTCGGCGTCGCCCCTGGACCGGCGAATGGTTTTACGCTCGACCTGATACTCTGTCTCGAGCGGTTCGGGCCTCTCATCGACTGGGCCATGATTATTCTGAACCCCTTTGAGCCTTGGCCAGGTTCATTGGTATTGCCGGCGGCAACCGCCCATAACGTTAAAGTAATTTCCAGAGTCGTGGATTTTGGAGGAATCTTTAACGACGATGTTCGCCCGGGCCACGTTTTCGGACCCGCCGACCATCGCACTTTTAGGCCAAATGGCTGGATAGAAACTGCCATTCCAAAATTGGACTTGCTGCGGCCGATCGCCGAACGCCATGGATTAACTCCGCTTCAACTCGCCTGCACCTGGTGTTGGCAACAATCACCGGTTCAAAGTGTCGTCCCAACCTTGATCCAAGAAGTCGGAGATGGAACCAAACCGATTGAAACCAAGCTTCGAGAACTTGCTTCAGTACCCTCGGTGATTCTCACGGACGAGGAGTTGGACCTCATTGAACGGGTCGGCGACAACCGGGGCTGCATGCAACTCAAAGGCGCGAGCCTCCGCCATAACGCCGATCCGTTGCCCGACCAATGGAGTGTCTCAGCGGAGCTCGCTTCGGTGGCCCAGCGGTGGAACATCGATCCAGACCGCGATCTTGCGTACACCCACGCCTAAACAAACGAGATAAGACGGGTGCAGTGTGCGCTAGCCGCCGGGTTCATTTCCTTTAAGATACAAGACTCGGCAGGCCCCGTTGGCGCATCCTAAATCTTCCCATGAATTCCTCCCGGCCAAGCGACTCGATAATCCAAGTCGTTGATTCTCATACAGGCGGAGAACCCACACGAATAGTGATTGCGGGTGGACCGACCCTTGGAAGCGGAGCGGCGTCGGCACAACTCCTTGTATTTCAGAAGGTTCACGATCGATTTCGGTCCGCTGTCGTCAATGAACCTCGCGGTTCTGATGTCCTGGTCGGAGCCTTGCTCGTCCCGCCTGCGGATGCCTCGTGTGTTGCCGGCGTGATCTTCTTTAACAACGTCGGCTATTTAGGAATGTGCGGACACGGAACCATCGGCTTGATGGTAACGCTGGCACACTTAGGCCGGATCAAGCCCGGTGAACATCGCATCGAGACTCCAGTGGGCGTCGTATTGGCGACGCTTCATGCGGATGGCCGGGTTTCCGTCACCAACGTCCCGAGTTACCGAAAGGAGTCGTCCGTCTTGGTGGATGTTCCCGGACTGGGTCAATTTCGGGGTGACGTCGCTTGGGGCGGCAATTGGTTCTTCCTGGTCGAGGAGCATTCCTACAAACTGGAACTATCCAATGTCGAGCGTCTGACAGAAATCACCTGGAAAATCCGGCAAGCCATTAACCTCCACGGTTATCCGGAGGTCGATCACATCGAACTTTTTGCCTCCGGGAACTCGGGCGGGGACTCGCGCAATTTCGTCTTGTGCCCAGGAAAGGCTTACGACCGGTCGCCCTGCGGCACCGGCACCAGCGCCAAATTAGCCTGCCTCGCGGCTTCGGGAAAATTGGAGGAAGGATCGACCTGGGTTCAGGAAAGTATCCTCGGGTCCAAGTTCGAGGCGCATTACCAGTGGCTTGATCGCTGCCAGGGATTGGTTTCCCCAGTAATTACGGGAACCGCTCATGTGACCGCGGAAGCTCGGCTACGGCTGGACCCGAACGACCCGTTTTGTTGGGGCATCCAAGTTTGAATGCCCATCCGGTTCGACGTTCAGATCGTTCTCCGAGGAGCTATTGACCACCGGCCATCTCGGCAAGCTGGCGGGCGGCCTGAGCCGCACTGCGCGGTGTGAGATGGAGACCATCGGTATACTTCACCGCTTCCCCGGTCCTCTGACCAAGTCGATAAAGGTCGATCAAAGGCAGGTTTAGCGTTACCGCCGCCTGATCGGCAAAACTCAGACTCGACGCGTCCGGGGGATTCTCCCGGCCCACGGGCAATCGGATAAGCCAAACCTTAGTTCCCCGGGCTTGGATCTGTTTCACTTTCTCCCGAATTCGAGGGGCCCAGTCAGCATCGGGTTTCGCTGATTGGGCTTCCGGTTCAACCGGCGCGGTCGATACCCCAACGGTCCCGCCACCGGTCTGCCGGCTCTTCAACCACGCATACAACACCGTACTCGGCCGCCAATCGGCTCGTGTAATCGGAGCGTAACGACTGAGTTCCAGGTCTGGACCTCGCACTAATTCACGCAATTTGGCATCATTTGCCGATGGAGGCATGATCAGCCGATGGACTTCCAAGAAGACAGCCGCGGGTGGGATTGGTCGGCTCAACACGAGGGCCAACCCTGTATCCGGATTGGCACCATCCAGTCCCAGATTGGAAAGGCTGTGGAGGGGGGTATTGGCAAAGTAAGCGGACAACAAGCGGCCGGAAATGGACGTTCCAACCAGAACGTTCGAGGTCGGCGGGTCAAGGAGCCAGTGTTCGATCCGCAGCCGGTTCGCCACGTAATTGGTTTCGGCCAATTCGGGTCGCGGGAGGAAATGGACTACGCCAGCCCATGCTAGGCACAAGGCCGCCCCGAGAACGACAATGCTCAGAGTTTGGCGGACAGAATTCACTGGGCTAAAACTGGAAGTAGATGAATTCGCCCGGTGGACCGGAATTGGTCACAATCAAAAACAGCATGACCGCATGGGCCGTCGTGCTGGCTTGGTACTGCGCCCGGCTTGACCAGGTGCGGCGCCGCCATCGGGAAAGTGCCTCCCAAATATGCCAAAGCACAACCGGCAGGGAAAATACCCCGATGACATAAAGCGCCTGGAACTGTGGGGCCCCGCCGTGGGTTCCAATGCACCTCAGATACTCCACAGCGTGTCGGAATTCTTTCAGTTGGAACAACAACCAAAGGAGAGTGATCACGCTGAAAATTACTAGCACTCGCAGCACTGCCCATACGCTCCATTGTTCGTCGACTCCGGCTTTGTGTTGCCGCAGAAAAAACCGTTCACCAGCCAAGAGAATACCGTGCGCGGTACCCCACACCGCGTAACTCCAAGCCGCCCCATGCCAGAGTCCACCGAGGAACATGACCAAAAACAAGTTCCGGTAGGTGATGAATTCGCCGCGCCGGCTACCTCCAAGCGGGATATAGAGATACTCGCGCAGCCAGGAGGACAAGGTCATGTGCCAACGGCGCCAGAACTCGGTGATGCTCCGGCTCAAATACGGGAAATTGAAATTGATGGGGAGTTCGTAGCCGAAGAGCCGGCCCAATCCGATGGCGATGATCGAGTACCCGGCGAAGTCGGCCAGTAACTGGAAGGAAAAGGCGTAAATCAGGGCAATCAGATTGACGCGGGGCAGGTCCAAAAAGTCGGGGTAGCGAATGGCCGAGGTGACTTCCTTCAGGTTGTCTGCCACCACCATCTTGAGGAAAAAGCCAAGAATAAGGGCCTTGATCGCCTGATCCCATTTGAGGTCAGCCAATCTTTTTGGGCCGATCTGATGGAAGAATTCGCCGGCCTTAACGATCGGACCGGCGATGAGCTGTGGGAAGAATGCTTTGAAGAATGTGACCTTACCGTAGTGCTGGGCTATCTCCGCTCGGGTAGTCGGCGCTGGGAGGCCGGGAATCCCCTTCGACCCCGCATACCAGGCGTCGACCACCAGGCTAATTCCTTGAAACGTGAAGAACGAGATTCCAACTGGAAGCGGAATGCGGCTGAGCCACGGTCCCCAGCGTTTCCAAAGAAGTTCTGGAAGCAGCAAATCACCCAATAACGCCGCATATTTGAAGAAGGCGAGGGTGCCGACATTAAAGATCAGGGCGAGGATCAGGGTGCGTCGGCGGTGTGCCAGCGAGCGCCCAGCGGCGAGCAGCTCGACCGAAGCGGCGCTATTAACCAGGCAGGCGACCGCCAACAACGGAATGAGTCGAGGATTCGACCAACCGTAAAAAACAAAGCTGCCAACAGTCAATATGCCCGCCTGCCAAACCAGCCGTCGGCCCCAGTAATGGAGGACGAAGACGATCGGTAGAAAAACGGCGAACGACCAACTAACGAACAACATGATGGCACAAACCCGCGCTAGCTAACGGGGCCGCCGTCACCGGAACAAGCGGTTTTGACAACGAGTCGATCTCAGGCGAGTTCGAACTGACGCGAGTTCGATCCAATTTACGGTCCCCGTCGAATGGCCAAATTACGCTTCACTGACAATCGGGTTGAGTCACTCGTCTACATCGCGACACTGCCAACGGCTCCGCTGACCTCTCAGTTACAGTCTCGGTCCCTCTCAACCCATGTGCGGCATCTGTGGTATTTGGCAATTTGGCTCCAACCTTCCGGTGAATCGGGAGGTTCTGGAACGGATGATCCAGCGAATTCTTCACCGCGGCCCCGATGAATTGGGAATCCAGCTTCAAGGTGCGGTCGGCTTGGGATTTCGCCGACTGAGCATCGTTGACCTCGCCGGCAGCCATCAGCCCATGGCTAACGAGGATCAGGCCACGTGGATTGTCTTCAACGGCGAGATTTACAATTTCCTGGAATTGCGCGCCGACCTGGTCCAGCGCCACAGCTTCAAAACCCGGGGCGATACGGAGACCATTCTCCACAACTACGACGAACACGGCCCAACAGGTGTCACTCGGTTGCGCGGCATGTTTGCCTTCGCTATCTGGGATTCCCGCCTTCGGCAGATGACGCTAGCGGTCGATCGGTTTGGGAAAAAACCGCTTTATTACGCAATCCATCAAGGACGGCTCGTGTTCGGCTCCGAGCTGAAAGTCCTCCGAGAACTGCCCGACTTACCCCTCGAGGTGGATCCCGAAGCGCTCGACGAATATCTCGCGGGCGGATTCATCAATGCTCCGCGGTCGATTTTCCGGGCGGTTCGCAAGGTTCCTCCGGGTCATTATCTGATCGTCGACGCTACCGGCCACACCACTCTCACCTGTTATTGGAAGCCCTCGTTGCTGCCAATGGACCGGTGGCGGCCTGAACCGGTGGAGGAACTCGCGCGCCAATTACGGTTGGAACTGGAAACCGCGGTCCGCCTGCGCCTGATCAGCGAAGTTCCCCTCGGAGCGTTCCTCAGCGGGGGTCTCGACAGCAGCGCGGTGGTTGCGCTCATGGCCCGCCAGACGTCGCATCGCGTCAGAACATTCTCGATCGGTTTCGAGAACGATCCCAATGACGAGAGCCGCTTTTCGGCGTTGATGGCGCGCCATTGTCAGACCGAGCATATCCATGAAGTCGTCTCGGCCCGGCAACTCGCGGAATCCGCGGCTGATCTGGTCAACCATTTCGACGAACCTTTCGCCGATGATTCCATGGTGCCGACCTGGTTTGTTTCTCGGGTGGCCCGCCGCGCGGTCACCGTGGCGCTCAGCGGAGATGGGGGTGACGAGGTTTTTGGAGGCTACACCTGGTATCGCCGAGCCTGGCGACAGGCGCAGCTTCAGGCGGCTTTGCCGGGTATTCTCAATCCGCTGGCGCGGGCGTTGGGCTCGCGTCTACCCGCCAAATATGCGGCCTATTTCGCTCAACTCGAGGAGCCACCCGCCGCTTGGCGCCAGCGAAGTCCTTACTTTGAGTCGGCCGAACGTCAGCAGCTTTATCGGCCCGAGACTGCTCGCTCACTCCAAGGATTTGATGCCGATCTCCAGCGGACCGGGGTCGTCCATTCGGCGGCTGGATTGCCTCTGCTTTCCCAACTTCAATCGCTGGACCTCGCTGGATTCTTGCCGGGGGACATTCTCGTCAAAGTAGACCGAGTCTCGATGAAGGAGTCTCTGGAAGTTCGCAGTCCGTTGCTCGATCACGTCATTTTCGAGTTTATGGCCGCCGTTCCCCCTGAATTGAAACTCAACCGGTTGGGGTCAAAGTGGCTCTTGCAACGGGCGGTTGCCGACCTACTGCCGGCGGAAATCCTAAACCGCCGCAAACGCGGCTTCGATGTTCCACTCCTGACTTGGTTTGCGGGACCACTCAAACCCTTGGTTTCCGAGCTGCGGGAGTCGTCGTCATTGGCGATTCACGCGTGGCTCGAGCCCAAGGCGGTCAAATCCGTACTGATTCGAGGTGGCAGCGGGAGCGTTCGCGAAGCCTCCCAGGTGTGGGCTTTAATTTGCCTCGAACTCTGGGCGCGGTCCGCGAGGGGAGGGAGGGGCGGATGACGCCGCATCGAATCCTGGTGTGCCTCGACAGCTTGGCGGCGGGAGGAGCGGAGCGTCAGACAGTGGAGTTGGTCAAGCGACTTGACCGTTCCCTATTCCTTCCCCGAGTGGTTTCCTTGCACGGGCCGCGGATGAATCAAAGCCGCCATTTTGTTGGCGAATTACGGGCTTCTGGAATCGAAGTTGAAGAACTGGACCGCCGTTGGGTGCCCACCGAACTGACTTCATCATTGCTGGCTTTGCGTCGTTGCATCCGGTCCTTTCGACCCGTCCTAGTTCACTCGGTCAGCCATCATTGCAATCACTTGACCCGATTCGTCCGGTTCCTTTCGGGGCAACGCTTTCGACTCCTGACGGCTATTCGCACCGAATATGACGCGCGTCAGTTGCGCAATGAACGCCTGGAACAACGGTTCTCGACGTTCGTGGTCTGTAACAGTCCGAGTATGGCCGCCAAGCTGCATGCTTCTGCTGGTTTGTCAGAGGCTCGATTGCGATACATTCCCAACGGCCTTGATGTGGCCCATTTCGGGAAAAATCCCGATCCATCCCTGCGTTCGTCAATTGCCCCGGGCAAACGACACGTCGCGCTCATGCTGGCCCGCATCACCGAGCAGAAATCTCCCGATATTTTGGCTCGCGCGGTCGGGGAACTCCGCATCCAGAAACGGCTGGCGGCTGACTGCGACTTCTGGATTGTGGGAGAACGGGAGAGCGAAGAGGTCCAAGGGAAATTGGACCGGGCCATTCGCGAGTTTCAGCTGGAGGATTGTGTTCGGCAGTTTCCTGCCACCACCCAGCCGGCGGCCTTCTTGCATGCCGCCAACTTTTCTGTGCTCGCCTCGTTGTGGGAAGGGACACCGAACTCTGTCTTGGAATCCTTGGCCGCCGGAAAACCCGCCTTGGTCTCAGAAGCGGCCAATGCTTCGGGGTTGATCCGACCGGGTGAACAGGGTTGGTCCGTTGCGACCGGAGGCGTTTCTGCCTTGGCGGCAGGATTGGAATCTGTCCTAGCACTCCCCGAAGCAAACCTCTCGGCAATGAGGCCTAGCTGCGAGGCTCGGGCGGCTGAATTTGATCTCCCGACAATGGTCAGTCGGTATCAAACGCTCTATCTTGACCTGCTCAGCAGCCGTTAAGACCTACAACAAGAGTTGTTGGCGCTCTTCAACGGCTATGTCCGGACCCAACCCGCTGGGCCGGCTACGACGCCGTTCCATGATGTGCTTGTCCGTTAGAGGATCGAATTTCACTGGATATTCCCCGTTGTAACAGGCCAAGCAAAACTGGTTCTTGGCCCGACCGGTGGCTTTGACCATGCCGTCGAGCGACAGGTAACCCAGGGAGTCGGCATTGAGAAATTTACGGATTTCCTCGAGCGAGTAATTGGCGGCCATCAACTTATTACGTTCCGGAAAATCGATTCCGTACACGCAGGGGTTGATGTGGGGTGGGCAGCTCACCCGAAAATGCACCTCTTTCGCCCCGGCTTCTTTGAGACTGATGACGCGGGCCTTACTCGTAGTGCCGCGAACAATCGAGTCGTCCACGATGACCACCCGCTTTCCTCGGACTAAATCCGCAATCAGGTTGAGCTTCACCCGGACCGCGAAATCACGAACAAACTGCGAAGGCTGAAGGAAACTTCGACCGACGTAGTGGTTTCGGACAAAGGCCATCTCGAAGGGAATCCCGCTTTCTAGCGAATAACCCAGGGCGGCACAGACGCCACTGTCAGGCACTGGAACGACAATATCAGCTTCTACTGCGTGTTCCCGGGCCAGTTCTCGACCCATGTCCACCCGCACCTTGTAGACACTACGGTCAGCAATGGTGGAATCGGGCCGAGCGAAATAGACGTATTCGAAAATGCAGAACGCGCTGCTTTTGGTATCGGGAAAGGCCTGAATTGAGCGCAGACCCTTTTCATCGATAATGACGATTTCACCGGGTTCGACATCCCGGATGAATTCGGCCTTCGTGAGATCAAACGCACAGGTCTCACTCGCCAGGACGTAGGCGCCGTTTTCGAGCCGCCCGATACTCAAGGGCCGGAAACCATGGGGGTCACGTACCCCAATCAGTTCACGTTCGGTCAGGATCACCAAGGAATAGGCGCCTTCAATTCGATGCAAGGCGTCGATCAAGGAACTCTCATGGCCGCCCTGCCGATCGGGCAGCGCCAGCAAGTGGAGAACGATCTCCGAATCCACCGTGGTCTGAAAAATCGAGCCTTTAGCCTCCAATTCCTCCCGGAGCGCAGCCGCGTTGGTTAGATTCCCGTTGTGCGCGATGGCAATTTTACCTTTGGCGCAATCCACGGTCAGCGGTTGGGCATTCTGCAAATTGGACGAACCCGTGGTGGAATACCGGGTGTGGCCGACAGCGGCCTGACCAATCAGCTTGTGGAGGACGGCCCCATCGAAAATGGCCGGCACCAGGCCCATTCCCTTGTGGGTATAGAAATGGTTTCCATCGGTTGAGACGATTCCCGCGGATTCCTGTCCGCGATGCTGCAAGGCATACAGGCCGTAATAGCTGATTTCCGCAGCGTTCGGGTGCCCATAAATGCCGAATACGCCACAGTAATGTTTCGGACGATCTTCCACGCGACGGCCAGAAGATGGAGGCCGAACGGCTGAACGAAAGCCTAATCTACTTTGCGTTCCACTTACCTAACCCTTCCGCCAGTCCAGCGCCCCGGGTTTTTGCCCGGTGAATCCTGTGCCGATAGATTCCAAACAACCTCCGAAGAACCGGGACGAAGTCGAGTTATTCGGGGTTGCTCTGGAATTACCCTCATTCCTAAAGATGATTTTGAGGCCTGTCTGCGGGCACGTCCATGGGTTGTTGGACTTGCTCACACCCACTACTAATAGCTTCCTCTTTCCAAAGAATACACAATACTTAGGGCAACAACATGAAGCTCTCGATTCCTAAGGAGCATCTGCTGAACGGCCTGCAAGCGGTTCAAAACGTCGTTGGTTCGCGAACGACGTTGCCGATTCTTTCCAATGTCCTCCTCGTTGCCTCGGACGGCAAGCTGGAGCTAACGGCCACCGATCTGGATGTCACCATTGCTTGTTCTGTCTTGGCCACTGTGACCCGGCCGGGCAAGACCACGGTTCCCGTAAAGCGCCTCTTTGGGATTGCCCGGGAGTTATCGGCTCCCGAAATTGACATTGAAGTCGATGACAAAGCCGTCATGTCGATTCAGGCCGGCGGTTCCTTCTTCAAGATCAATGGACTTTCTGGGGACGAGTTCCCCCCTGTAGCCGGCTTCAAACAGTCCCGGGCGGTCACCGTACCGAAGGAGACTTTAAAGGCCATGTTGCGGAAAACCAGCTTTGCCGCCTCGAGCGATGAAGCACGCTATGTCCTCAACGGGATTTTCTTCAGTCTTAAGGAACACAAATTGACCCTGGTCGCCACCGATGGCCGCCGGTTGGCCATGACGGACGAGGAAGCCGATGTGCCCGTGGAAGCTCAGGCCGACTTCATTGTTCCGACGAAGGCAATTACTGAAGTGAATCGGTTGCTGACGGGCAGCGGAACGGTCGAGATCCGTTTTTCCGAGAACCAAGTGGCCTTCACGATGGCGAGCGAAGGGGCAATGGGGGTTTTAATTCAGTCAAAACTAGTTGACGGGAACTATCCAAACTACCGGCAGGTTATTCCGGGTGAATGCCAGGAACGGATAACCCTAAGCCGGGAGGAACTGCTCGCGGCCCTCCGCCGGGCGGAGTTGATGACGAGCGATAAGAGTAACTCGGTGAAGTTGACCTTCAGCCGTAACCAGCTCGCCATAACCGCGAACACCCCCGAAATCGGAGAATCGCGAGAAGAGCTAGCCATCAATCATCAGGGCAAGGACTTCGCCATAGCCTTCAATCCCACCTATTTGATGGATCCTCTGAAGGCGCTCGACGAGGGGGAAATAGCGTTCGAGCTGATCGACGAGTTAAGTCCAGGGGTCATTAAGACGCTGAAACCGTTCCTGTATGTCATCATGCCAATGCGCATGAGCTGACGTAACCAGGATTAAGGAAACCGGCGCTAATCGAGGAGGATTAGTGATCTTTGCCTCGCAGTGGTGGTGGCGCCCTAAGTTTGACGTAAAGCCAGGTTTCCAGAGGCCTCAACGGTTTCAACCAGCGATAAAAGGGAGAATACAACAGGCGCAATCGGACCAGGGAGAGCAACATGTTCAAGGAGGTCCGAAAGTCGAAAACGACGTGGGAACCGGTCTGATCGCGCCAGACGGTTGGTACTTCTTTGACTTTGAAGCCGGCCCGCTTCAGCGAGAAGAGTAGATTAACGTCGAAGGCGAGGTCGGCTAGCCGAAGCTGGCCATGAACGGCTTCGATCGCGGAACGGCGAATGACTTTGGCGCCACATTGGGTGTCGGCGATTCCCATCCAAAAAAGACCTTCGACAAATAAATGGAAGAGCCTACTGGCGAAGCGTCGTTTCTGAGGTTGGGCATGACTGATCTGCGAACCGGGTAGCCAACGGGACCCAATAATCGCGTCGCCCTCGCCAGCCGCGCAACGAGTGACCAGGTCAAGAAACGCCTCCGGAGGGGTGGCCCCGTCGGCATCGACATATCCCACCAGATCGGCGAGGGGAGCCAGTTTCAGACCTTCGATTAAGGCGCCGCCTTTACCGATGGGGGCGGGAAAATCGAGGTGGGAAATGCTGAGGTACTGTTGTTCAGCCGCTCGGACGATTCCCAAGGTGTTGTCCTGGCAGCCATTGAGAACAACGATGATGCGCCCGCGACCGGGATAATGATGGTAAAAATATTCAGCGTAGGCGGCCAGAACGGGGCCGATACGGTGTTCCTCGTTGTAGGCAGGAATGAGCAGTAGGAGACTGGGAGCGGTGGCAGTCAAACGGACCGCGAGTTAAGCGGGCGAAGGGCGGGGAGTCCAAGGGCAATGGCGAGAAGCGGCCCGACTGCTTCAGGAGAGTGGACATCCAGGCCATAGATTCGTAGCGTTTCGAAGTATGCAGAGCCGGTTTTGGCGAATCGTAGCGGCCGCAGTCGCGGGAGTGTTCGGGGCCATGGTCTCCGCCTGGGGTCAGAGTGCGCCCGCGGGCGCCCCGATCACGGGCTTGGCGGCCATTGTTAACGATCACGTGATCACCTTTCAGGAGATCCAGATTTCTGCTCGCCGGGCCATGGAGGCGGCAGTTCGGACGATGCGCCTGAAGGAAGATCAGTTGAGGCTTCGGGAACAGGAAATCATGCGGGACAGTTTGGAGCAGCTGATTGACCGGCAGCTGATTCTCGATGAGTTCGTGACCGCCGGCTACAACCTGCCTGACAGCATCATCAACGATGTCGTGCAGGCTCAGATTCGCGAAGAATTTGGTGATCGGGTGAACCTGATGAAGACCCTTCGGAAGATGGGTCAGACCTTTGAAGATTTCCGAAAAGATCAACGCGACGCCTTCATTATCCACAGCATGTCGATGAAGAACGTGAACCAGAACGTCTTCATTTCACCGCGCAAAATCGAGCTCTACTACGAAGCGAACACCAATCGATTTCGCCAGGAGGAGCAAGCGAAGATCCGGATGATCGTCATTGATAAATCTCGGCATGCCTTGAATGAACCGGGACAAATTGCTGAAGAAATCCAAAAGAAAGTTGCCCAAGGTGACGATTTTGCGAAGTTGGCCGACCAATTTTCCGATGATGCTCGACGCTTTAAGGGCGGTGACCGGGGTTGGATCGAAGACAAGGATTCGGATCTACGGAAGGAACTCCGGGAGTTTGTGTTCTCAGCCAAGCCTGGCGAGGTTAGCCCAACCAAAGACCTCGATGGGGCGGTGTTCATCGAGAAGGTTGAAGAACGGAAAGCCTCGGGGATGCGACCCTTGGGTGAAGTGCGGACGGAGATTGAACAGACCTTACGGACGGGTGAGATGGAACGGTTGCGCAAACAGTGGATCGCCAAACTCCGAAAGAAATCGTTCATCCGGTATCTCAATTAAGGCTAGCTACCGGCGATGCGGGTTCTGGGTATTACCTTGGGAGATGTCACTGGCATTGGGCCGGAAGTGACGATCAAGGCGTTGTCGGAGCCAGGGTCGATCGATGCGGCTTTGGTCTTGATTGCGGATCGCGAAACGATTCGACGAAGTGTTTTGGCGGCGGAGTGGCCGGAGATTCCTCCAATTTGGCCTGGGAGAGGCCAGGCGACCCCTGGTATCTGGCAAATGAACCCTGGCGGTGAGGCGTTACCGGCGCAGTTGGAGTGCGGCGACGCGCGAGCGGCTCGGGCGGCCCTGGCGTGGTTGCAGTTAGGAGCCCGCTTGAGCTACGAAAGGGAGTTCGATGGGATGGTGACCGCTCCGGTTAACAAGGAGGCCATTCTCCGAACTGGAGTTGCCTTCGTCGGCCAAACCGAAGGGGTGACCCAACTGGCGGGGTCTCCCGCAACCGGGATGATGTTGCTGGGCACCGATGAACGAGGGCGCTGGCTACGGGTGTTGCTGGCGACCACGCATCTGCCGTTGCGGGCAGTACCCGAAGCGATCACGGGGGCGGGATTGAAACAAAGTCTGCAACTGGCGGATCGGGCGTGCCGGCAGTTGGGACTCGCGCGGAGGCGGATAGCCGTCTGTGGGTTAAATCCCCACGCGGGTGAAGGCGGATACTTGGGTCGGGAGGAGATTGACGTGATCCGGCCGGCGGTAACGGCTGGGCAAGAAGCCGGTTTTGAAGTAACGGGACCGTACGCGGCCGACACGCTCTTTCACCGAGCCGTTCGGGGCGATTTCGAAGTCGTCTTAGCGATGTATCACGACCAGGGCCTCGGGCCGTTGAAATTGGTAGCCTTTGATACGGGGGTGAATTGGACGGTGGGTCTTCCGTTTGTTCGGACCTCGCCGGATCATGGAACTGCTTACGAGATTGCCGGGAAGGGGTTGGCTGATTCGACGAGCATGAAGGCAGCGATTCGGTTGGCCCTTCAGTTGGTGGGCTCTGTTTGAGCAAGAATGATGATGAATTCGAAGAAAGCCTTTTCGGCCGACGTTTGAGCAGGCATAATTCTCCTCGTTCGGGACGTAGCTCAGCCTGGTAGAGCACTTGGTTTGGGGCCAAGACGTCGCAGGTTCAAATCCTGTCGTCCCGACCATTCACATCTTTTCCTTCAGTTACAGCCGCAACCTCCGCCGCCGACACCCTGCCCCCCCGTAGTTCCTTCGCGACTGAAGAACATGTGTTCGGCCAGGGCGAGACCCAAGGGGTCCCGGTCGCGATTCATGGTTTTATCGGCCAAAATACCGCGCTCCCAAGGCTTCACCGTGGAACAACCGGCGCCGACAAGCGCCGCCAGAGCGGTGAGGCCGAGGAAAAAAATTCGCCAGGTTCGCGGCGGGACAACGTTCATGGTCGGTTACTTGGCCGCCAGCAGTTTTTCGATCTCGGCAATGTATTCCCGCTTCGTTTTGTCCCCTTCGTAGCCGCTGTGGATGGCCACAATCTTGCCGGCGGGAGAAATCAGGAATGAAGCTGGGATAGAGCTAACCTCGAGTTTCTCGGCCAATTTCCCTTTGGGATCGCGGGCAATAGGAAAGTCAGATTTAGACTTTTTGAGGAATCCTTCCATGTCAGTTTTTTCCTCATCAAGACTAACCCCGAGGACCACCAAGCCCTGTTCTTTGAACTTGGTATAAACTTCCTGCAACGCGGGGAAGGAATGACGGCAGGGGCCGCACCAAGACGCCCAGAAATCGACGAGTACAACTTTGCCTTTCAGGTCAGGCAAAGTTCCCTCCAGGCCGAAGCTGGCGAGGTTTGGGAAGGAATCCCCCACTTTTGGGGGGGCGGCGAACGCACTGGAAAACGAGGCGAGAGCCAGCAGGGCCGCGACAAGACTAGGACGCAATATGTTCATGAAAATGACGTGAGTGAAAGATTTGAGTCAGAGTGAGAATGGCACCGGCGGCTCCTGGTGTCGAATCGATGAGCTGCCGGCCTTCGACGGCTCCGAGAACTAAAGCTGAAGTGCTGAGCAGACCAGCCTGGGTGCAGGAAGGGGCGATGATGCTAACGGCGGTGACGTCAACCGTGGTTGGTCGGCCGGTTCGAGGGTCCAGGATGTGGCCATACCGCACTCCATTGACCTCGAACTGGCGAAAATAATTACCCGAGGTGGCGACGGCTGCCTCGCGGACCGCGAGACCGCGCCAGACGCGACCGGGAGCGCGGGGATCTTCGAGGCCAATATGCCAGCCAGGGCGCCCATCTGGGGGCAGACCGGTAACTCGAATATCGGCCCCAAAGTCCACCAAGGCTCCCGATAGACCGCATTGCCGCGCCAAAAGGCAGACGTGATCCACCGCGTATTCCTTGCCCATTCCTCCCAGATCTAGACCCATTCCCTCTAGCGGTAAGAAGATACGTCCGGGCGCCCGTTGAACGTTCCGCCATCCGACCCGTTCTAGAGTGGCGCGAACTTGGTCGTCCGAAGGCACGACGGGAGGCGATGCCTTCCAATTCCAGAGCTTTAGCAGCGGCAGAACCGTCGCATCAAGCACCCCGCGGGAAAGGAAGTGTAGCTCATGGCACAGCGCAAAGAGGCGTTCGGCCTCTAGATCAAGCGGGACCCACTCTTTCCCAGCGTGATCGTTGATCCGGGAAACCAGGGAACCGGGAAGGAACCGCGAATACTTGGCTTCGAAATTGGCCACCCAGAGGAGAGCTCGTTCGGTGAAGTCTTTGGTGAGAGCAGGCGGTCCGACCAGGGTGAGCCGACATAAAGTACCGAGGGCGTGAAACTGAATCTGGCGGCCGCCTCCCGCGCCGCTGGATTCCTGGTAGGATTGCCGAATGCGGCGGAGCACCTCGCCGGCGCCGAAATCTTCGCTGGCCGCTGGGGATTGGGCCGGAGGAGTGGGTTGTTGACGACTCAGAACCATACATTAAAACCGGCGGTGATGACGTTGGCGTCCGGATAAGCGCTCTGGAGGGTGACGTTATCGGTACCCACCATATGGTACCGTTTGAAAGTGACCGTTAAGCTGACTTTTTCCGTGATCCTAGCCTGAACCTGGGCGCCGTAGGTGTAGGTATTGAGTTGGGATAGTCGGTAGTCGGATGAAAAATAACCGGGCCAAGTTGGCACTTCTTCGATTACCCCGCCACCGGGATAGCCGGGGTCGCCGGGGAAAAGGAGGCTCCCGTCCGGCAAAACCGAATAGGCAGTGCCGTCGGGCAAATTAGGATCTCCCACGAAACGAGTGGCGTAGAAGGTGGCGGCTGATTGGTGGTAGAAACGGAAAAGCGGCGCGACAGTGAAATGCTTCCCGAGTTTTTGATACCAAGCCAAGGCCAGAGTCTGGCTGGTAACGTCCCAGTCATCGTGGCCCAGGCGCAGGCTGGCCTCCAAGGCACCCTCCAGGGGTTTTACGTAGTGGTTGACTCCCAGCCAGCCCACTTGGCGAAACCGATGACCAGGTCTCTTTTCGGCGGAGTTCGCCCCGTACGGAAGCGCGTCATAACTCGGATCCGGAAAGGCGTAGTAAAAATTAACTCCTTTGTAGGGATCCGTAAGGTAACCATCGGAATATCCCAGGGTGACATTAAAAGTCAGAGTCGTTCGAGGACCTAGAATTTGAGTCATCCCCAGCAGGAAGTCTGAGGTGCCTTTGTCCGCGAATTCGGGCTGATAGGTGCCGAGGACCTGATCAAAATTATGCGAAAAGCCGACGGCGAGCGTGGTGTTTCGCTGGTTGAAATCGATCAGTTCGTTCCAAGCAAGGCTAACGCTTTTGTAGTCGTGTTCGTAGCTGTAGGCGAACTGGGGCTGATGCGTGAAGCGACCTTGTTTGATGTCTACCTCGACGAAGCCAGCATAACGGCGGTCGTCGAATTGCATCAGCTGCACCTGCGAATCCCCAGAGGAAGGCGGTCCGCCCGTGGGCGACGCCCCGGAAATGGCGTCGTAAACAAATTCCCCTTTCAGGACGAGCTTTGGGTTGAGCTCCTTCTCGACGTACACGCCCGTGGTGGTGACGTCGGTTCGGTTCCCGTCCTCGTAGTATCCTTCAAACCGATACTCGACCCGGTCTTCTGCCCGGGGACGCAGCGGTTCGAGCAGCAGAAGCAAGCAGGCTAGAATAGCCGGGCGCCGCTGTCCGAGGACAGTCGAGTGGACCCCAGTCATTTCTGTCCCTTCGGATCCAGGTTCAACTGAAGTTCCTCTTCGCTGACGGGAGCGTCGATGCCGCTTGGAGGAATCTCGGCTTTGGCCAGCCAGAGCAGCGCATTGAGCATGATCTTGCGCTGATTGACGTTGCCCCAGGCGGCGTGAGTATGGCCGCCGGTGAAGCCGAAGCCGCGTCCGCCATCCGGACGGTCAAAGGCCCACATCATGACCTCGGGACGACCGGCCAGAGCGATGATGTGTTTATAGGGTCCGTTCGGCCACACATAAGGCCCTTTGCGAACGTCTTCGGACGGGGTGGCGACCAACAGTGGCGTGAGCCCGTTGGTGATGGAAGTCCAACGCATGTTGAAATACCATTCATCGCGCGTCCCGAAGGGCTTGACGCCTTGGGTAACGGGATGGTCGGGGAAGACTGCGAAGTCGGGACGCCACATCGGATTCACCGAGTAGAGGTGTTCATAGTTACCGCCGATCCAGCGATGGAGAGCGTCGGCTGGGTCTCCGCGCGGAACTTCGACCCCATAATGGGCGAATCCCAAGCCAACGCCCTTGGCCGCGAGACCATCGAGGAGCTTCACCCGATCGGGCCGGATGGCGGGATGTCCTTGTCCCCCGTCGCAGTAAATCAGAACCGCTGAGGCGTCGGCGAAGACCTCGTTGGCGTCGACGGTTTCCGAACCGGAGACTTTGGTCGGCCAGCCGTTCGAATAGACTTGGACTTGGAGTCCGGGAATTCCCGCAAGGCACTTTTGAAAGAGCAAACAACCGGCGCGGAACTCATGCATTCCGGACGGATGACTGGGCTTGCCGGCGATCAGGATGATCTTTTTCGGTTCGGCGGCGCGGGCGACGTTCGCAACTAGGAACAAAGTGGCTAGCAGGGTGATAAAAACGTTCATGAACGAGGAGGCGCTCCAGCCTGGTAAGAGTGGGCGAGGGTGCAAGGCGGTTTTAAGGAAGCTCATCAGGAAGGTGCTGCCCACGCAATCAAAGCTAAGTGTAGAGCTCAGCACGATCCAAGCCGGGTGAGACTAAAGGCGCTAGAAACGTGAAGTCTGGGCTACACGCGGACGGGGCTTGGATTTACGGTCGGCTCATCAATGGTCCGTCCGAAAACGCCGACATGGAGAACCCTACTGGTTCTGGGACGGGTCTCCAACCTACCGACCGTTTGGACCAATTGTCTGGCGGGCTGGGGTCTGGGTGGGGGTGGCGAATCGGCTATGCCTCTGCTCCGCTTGTGTGTGGGCGCCTCGCTGCTCTACGTCGGTGGCATGTATTTGAACGACGCTTTTGATGCGGAGTTCGATCGTCAGTATCGCCGGCAGCGACCCATTGCCAGTGGTGCCATCCAGGAGGAATTAGTTTGGCGGATCGGTTGGTCGTTGCTGGTGATCGGAACCGTGTCGCTGGCGACCTTGGGGCCACTCACAGCGATCTTTGCGGCGCTATTGGCGGGGGCAGTGGTGCTCTATGACGCCTTGCACAAGGCGCTCGCTCTGTCGCCCTTGTTGATGTCGGCCTGCCGCTTTCTGCTCTATCCACTGGCGGCGTCGGCCGGGGCGATGGGCGTGACGGGGCACTCGGTGTGGTCGGGAATTGCCCTCGCCGGGTGGATTGTTGGCCTTAGTTACGTCGCGAAACGCGAAAGTACGACGGGACGATTGCAACGGTGGCCTTTGATAGCGCTCGCCTTGCCCTTGGTTTTTGCCGGGCTGTACAACTCGGGCGATTTCCGGCTCTACAGTCTCGGCGTGGGTTTTCTGGTATCCGCGTGGGCAGTCTGGTGTTTGCGCCATACCTTTGCGCCGGGGGGTCGGAATCTGGGCCTGACCGTTTCGGGCCTGTTGGCCGGAATCTGCTTGGTCGATTGGCTCGCTCTCCTGCCGACACCCGCTGGAGCTTCTCTGTTCGTGGGCGGCTTCCTCGCCTCCTTGCTGGCGCAACGCTATATCCCGGCTACCTGAGCCTGGGCCGAAAGCGGACCATGCTCTGGAATTGAATCCGCTCTTGGACCACCCCGAGAGTCGCCAGATTCGTACCAAACGGTCGGCGACACGCTCTTGGCGGGAACCGTCACCGGAGTGACTCGGCCCTAGTTTTCAACCTCGCTCTAAGATTTCGGATTCCGCAAACGGCGTTCAGACGTTACCACCGGTGCATGACGCCCGGCCGGCCATTCCGAAACGTAGCCCTGATCGGTTTTATGGGCGTCGGGAAGTCTACGATCGGAGCGCTCGTGGCTAGTCTGCTGGATTTCACCTTGGTGGATACCGACAAGGTGATTGAGGAGCGGACTGGCCGACGGGTGGCCGAGATCTTTGCTTCCGAAGGTGAAGCCGCGTTTCGGGCTCTCGAAGCCGGTTTGGTTCAGGAACTGGAATCGGCCCAAGGCAAGGTGATCGCGACAGGTGGCGGACTTCCCATGTTCCCCGGGAATTTCGAAAGCCTGCAACGACATGCCTACGTCACCTGTCTTTGGGCTTCCGTGGACACCATTTATCAGCGCGTTCGCTATCAGTCCCATCGGCCGCTCCTGCACACCGCCGATCCTACGGCGAGAATCCGGGAATTGCTGACCGAGCGCAGCCCGATTTATCGCAAGGCCGATCTGCTCGTCGGAGTCGATTTTCGGGCGCCCGCGGAATCGGCGCGTCTGATCGTGAGCGCGTACCGGCAGGTCACGACTGTTCGTCCCGTGTTTCATGCGGTCTCTTGAGTTGACGGAAGCGATTCGGAGTCGAGCCCTGGAACTAGGATTCGACGCGTGCCGTATTACCCACGCTGCGGCGCCGGCCAGTGCGGAACAGTTTCGGGCGGCGTTGGCCGAAGGTCGCCAAGCCGAGATGCATTGGCTCGCCCGGAATGCGGACAAACGGACCGATCCGAATCTCGTTTTACCTGGGGTTAAGAGTGTGGTTCTTGTGGCCGCCAGCTATGGGGAAGCAGAAATGACCACTCCGACTGAGGAATCGAGTCCGGTGACCCGACGCGCTCATCTGACGGGGGCTGTGGCTCGCTATGCCCGACATCTCGATTATCACGAAATTCTCGGGATCAGACTCCGAGAACTGGCCCAAACGATGGACGCGTTGGGCAGTCCGGAGGGGCGTTCACTTTGGTATGTGGATACCGGCCCGATTTTAGAGCGCGATTTGGCCCAACGCGCCGGACTGGGTTTTGTGGGCAAACACACCAATCTGATTTCCCGTGACTTGGGCAACTGGTTCCTTCTGGGGGAGGTGTTAACGACGGTTGAGTTGGTGGCTGATCCCGCCGAGCACAACCGTTGTGGGTCCTGCACCCGTTGCCTAAACGCCTGTCCGACCCAGGCGTTTTCGGCTCCGTTCACCCTGGACGCGCGCCGGTGCATTTCCTATCTGACGATCGAGCACAAGGGGAGTATTCCGCTGGAGTTGCGTCCGCTGATCGGTGATCGGATCTATGGGTGTGATGACTGTTTGGCGGTGTGTCCGTGGAACCGGTTTGCTCGGGAGGGGGCGTTAATGAAGGCGCAGGCGCGGCCCGATTTGGTTCGCCCAGATTTACTGGAATTGCTCGGCTTGGATGCGGCGGCTTTTAAGGCCCGGTTTGCGGGCACACCGATTCTGCGAACCAAGCGGCGAGGGTTGCTCCGGAATGTCTGCGTTGCCTTGGGAAATCTGGGGGACGCCGTCGCCCTGCCGGCCTTGCGTCAGGCCGCGCTGGATTCGGAACCCCTAATTGCCGAGCACGCGGAGTGGGCCATCGGTCAGATTCTAAAGGCGGTGCCAGAGGAAGGAACGGGCGCGAGTGGATCAACGGCCTGAGTCTGACTGGGCAGCCCGGATTTTCACGAATTTGAATTCCTTGGCCAGATCGTCGAGGAAGGTCGCGGTGACGCGGGTTAAATCCCGTTTCTCTTGGTTGAGCCACCAGACCATGAGGGGCAAGGCCAGCAGAAGAAACCAGGCCCACCATTGAGCGACAAAGCCGATGACTACCAAACTAAGTCCGGCGACCGACCAGAAAAGGGCTCGGGAAAGGAAACTCCAACGGGCCGTTAGCCGGCAGCGGATCATTTCTCGACGCCCAGGATGCCATTCTCCGGCGGTGGTGAGCTGCAACTTGGCCCAACGTGAGCCATAGAGCTCCACGTCGAACTGGCTCCAGCCGGCATCCGGGCGATTGGGCCAATTTCGCTGGTCCAATCGTTCCAGTACCCGGCCGAGGAACGTTAGGCGATCGACCCCATTTTCGCTCCAATACAGCAATTGGTCCAAGTCCTCCTCCTGACCCTCCAGGCTGAGAGAATCGAGATTCTCACGGTCCGAAAGGGACCGCTGCTGTCCGCGCAGATTTCCCCGGTGGCGAGCGGAACCACGGACGATGGGTTGGAGGAAGAAGAGCAGGGCGACCAAGGGTCGCGACCACCAACGAAGCTGTCCCGAGGGGAGTTCGGCCTGCCAAGCCGCGAGGGCGCACACCGCGAGTGAAAAGACAAAGCTCGCTACGCCGAAAGCGCGAAGCGGTGGGACGACCGAACCCAGAACGAGTAACGGAAGGGTCACGAGCACGTGGAACTCCAGGCTGGTGGCGACGAACACCCCAAAGCTGGGTGGTGCGCAGTAAATACTCTGGAAGAACGCACTGCCAAACAGGCCATGGTAAATGATCGGCGGCCGGGTCTCCACGCCAAACTTGGCCGGCGAATAGATTCGCCCATGCCAGATCGAGCCACCAAAACGGTTGAAGTTCTCTGGGTGGCGACGTTCCAAGAGCGCTTCAGCATCCCCGTAGCCCGCCTGTTGTTTCAGGTAAGCGCTAACTGTGTTGCGGCGGTAATGCCAAACAAAGCCTCCCGGACTAAAACCAATGCGGTAACCACGTTGCTGCAGACGCCAGCAGATATCCACGTCGTCGCCCGCCTTGTGATAAATTGGGTCAAAACCGCCAATACTCTCCAAGGCCCACTTGTAGAAGGCCATGTTGCATCCCGGGATGTGTTCGGCCAATCGGTCGGTTAACATCACATGGGCGGGCCCGCCGGGAGACACCATTACGCAGGCCGCCGTGGATGCGTCATCCGGCGGCAGGAAATTATGACCACCAATACCGGCGAAGCGGGAGTTGAGCAGGTCACCGATCAGGTAATGGAGCCAATCTTCATCAGCCCGGCAGTCCGAATCCGTAAAAGCCAAGATCTCGCCGATGGCGGCCGCGATGCCCGTGTTACGGGCAATGCCAAGGCCTTGATTGGTAGCGTGGCGGAAGAAGCGGACGGAGGGGAATTCGTTGGCGATTTCCTGGGTGGCGTCGGTGGAGCCGTCATCGACTAGAATGACCTCGTAATTGGGGTAGTTGAGCTGTTCAAGGGATTGGAGGCAGGCCCGCAGCGTGGGAGCGCCATTGTAACTGGCGATGACCACCGAAATTTTGGGGGCTAGGGACAGAGGAAAATACGGAGCGATGGCGAACTGGCGTTTTACCCGCTCAAAGGCTGGTTTGGCTTGCCGATCGCGGGTCACCAGACCAAAAGCCCAATCCGTAACTGGCTGCCCCCCCTTGAACCAGTCATCCGTAAAGGCGTAGCAAATTGCTCCCGCGCAGCCACCACGAAAGGCGGTTTCGATCTGCCAGCTCAGCATTTCTGCCTGCAAAGCCTCGCTCTCTCGCAATGAATCAATACCGAACTCGCCGAGAACCAGTGGCTTGGTATCAGCCAGCATCTGGAGTCGGGCGACGTAGTTCTCAAAGGGCCGTTGGCTGTGCAGATAAACGTTCCAGCAATGAAAGTCGCCCAGACGTGGACGCAGGAATTCTGTCGGTGGAAAATTTCCGAAGGTGCACAGGAGTTCCGGGTCCACTTCTTTGATCGCGTCGATGAGTCCATCGATGAAATCGGCGACGGCTCGAGCCCCACTCCAGCGGACAATGTCGGGTGGGATCTCATTAACGACTGAGATAGCAAAGATGGCGGGATGACCAGCGCAGCGAACGGCCGCGGCGTGTACGGCCTCACGGGCGGCTTGGCGGTCGCGTTCGTCATCTAGGAAACAGAGGTGTTTGTTCCAGGGCACATCCACCAGGAGCTTTAAACCAAATTCCTGAGCTAAATCGAGAATCCAGCGGGGTGGAACGTGGTAAACACGAAGAACATTGGCCCCGAGTTCGCGGATTTGGGCGAAGTCGCGCAGGACCTGTTCCCTGACTGGGAACGGATCTCCGTCGGGAGTCGGAGCAAAGGGGCCGTAAGTGACCCCCTTGGCAAAAAACTTTGAATCACCCACGCGGAAGAACTTACCTTCAACACGCACGCGGAGTCGCCCAGCCGGGGCGAGGTCAGCAAAAACGAGTTTAGAATGGTCCTTCACAGGCGCGTCCTGGGGCCGGGAGCCAGCGGACGGAGCCGATTGAGACGACGAAGCGGGGTTTAGGGGAATCGAAAAGCAGAGCGATCGTGTTAAACGCCGAGCGAGCGAAAGAGGCACGAACGGGTAATCCGTCGTCAGCGACCGTACCCTCCAGCTTCCTACGTTCACAATCAGTGTCCTTCTTTTCTGGGTTATGAGGCCCGCCGGCGTCTCCTCCGGCGGGCCTCGGCTCTCTGCTATGAGGCCCTGAACCGGCGTCTCTACCGGCCGGACCTAAAAACTGGGGGTTGGGCGAACCCGGGGCCGCGAACCACGTAGGCCGGAGCATAGACGACTGGTGCGGCGACGAAAACCGGCGCCGGCGCATAACTGAGTGCGGCGAAAATAACCGGACGCCCAGGGTGGCGGTGGTGATGATGATGGCGGGGCGAAGCCATCAGGATTGGAGCTGGGACAACCATTACCGGAGGCCCCATATAAATGGGCGCAATGACACAGATCGGTGGCGCTACATAAACCGGGGCGGGTGCGGCCACCGCGCCACCAAAACCAACTGCCCCACCAATTCCACCAATACTGACGTTCCAAGCGACAGGCCCCGCTTGGGTGGCTCCGACCGAAGCGGACATCAGGGTCAGAGCCGTTACGATAGCGTTGAAGTTCATGTTTGAAACTTTCTTAGTTTGTACAGGCGGTCAGACTGCGGGGAGGGGCGGCTATTCAGGAACCCGTGCTGAGTCGGCCCGCTTAGTTATTCAATCATTATGACCGCTTGAGGTTTTCCAATAGGCTCTGGGAATACTGGGAAGCACCGATACTTCGCCTTCCGCAGAATCCCGGTTAATGCTGCCGTTACATATGAGCTCCGATCCTCAACGCCCGCAGCCCGTGGATGCCCGGGGACCGCGGCGGCGCATCCCGCGGTCATTCAAGGAGCTAACCCCCAGCAATCACTTCAACCCCCGCACCTTCTTCCGCGAGATGGTCTGGAAGGCAATGGTCACACCGCGGGGTGGCTCGTTCAAAGTCCCGAAGTTTCCCCACTTGAGTCAGGGTGAACTCGCACTGACCTGGATCGGCCACGCCTCGTTCTTAGCCCAATTCTCCGATCTCAACGTCATCATCGATCCGAATTTCGCGAATTGGTTGTTCCTGCTGAAGCGGCTCAAACGCCCGGGCCTGCGCGCCCGCGACCTGCCCCCGATTGACCTCGTGCTGTTAACCCACGCGCACTTCGACCATTTCCATAAACCGTCGATTCGCAAGCTGCCGCCGTCGGCGAAGATAGCCGTGCTGCCCTGGGGTTGCGGTTCCTTGGCGCGAACTTTGGGATTCCAGCGGATCGTGGAACTCCAATGGTGGGAGAGTTTCGGCCACGGCGACTGGAAGGTGACGCTGGTTCCGGCCAAGCATTGGGGAGCGCGGACGCTGCGGGACGCCCACCGGGGTTGGGGTGGATTCATCATCGAACATCAGGGACGCAGACTTTATCACGCGGGCGACTCGGCGTATTTCGAGGGGTTTCGCGAGATTGGCGAGCGCCTGCGCCCGGAGATCGCGCTCCTACCGATTGGTGCCTATTTCCCGGATTCATTTCGGAATGTGCACATGGGGCCAGATGAAGCCGTGAATGCGTTTCAAGATCTGCGGGCGGACTGGTTTGTTCCCATGCATTTTGGAACGTTTAAACTGAGTTTCGAGTCGATGGACGAACCCGAACGGTGGCTCCGGCAGGTGATCGAACAGAAGAATCTCTCTCGACAACTCCGCGTGCTCGAGGAGGGCGTGCCGGAGAAGTTCTGATTCCTCGTCAGGCGAAGTGCGCCTTCGGGAGGAGGCCGAATCCTTCGCCGAGAAGGACCTGAACCCGGGAGCATTTTCGCCCACGGGTTCCGGATACGGCTGACTCAGAAGGTCTGGGCAACCCAATTTACTCCAGCGCTGGTCGTGGTGAGGTGACTTACGGTAGCTTCAAAACTGGCCTGACTGGATCGAAACGGGCGTCGTTCGCGTAGAGATCACGCAGATTTCGGGACTTCGAGTCCTTAGCGAAGCGGGTGTCGCTGAGCTGGATCGCGGTCGTTAGGTTCGACTGAGCGGCGGCCGCTTTGCCCAGGGCGGCTTGGATCGCGGCCAGGTCGAACCACGCTTCGGGACTTTCGGGTGACTTGTAGGCATACCGCTCCAGGGCCTGTTCCATTTTCTCAACTTGACCCACCTGCCGGTACGCCTCGGCTAATGAGACCAGTGTTCGGGTATCGCTAGAGGCATTGGTGAGCAATACCTCCAGAACGTTCATGGCGTCGTTGCTCCGATTCGCCTGGAAATAGGCGGAGGCCAATTGAAAGCCGAGGTCCACATTCGACGGCTGGGAGCGGAACTTGTTCTCAAACTCCTCCATGCCTTGCGGATTGAACGCGGCGGGTGGGCGAGCCTGACGCAATTGCTCCACTTGTTCCACCAGGCCGCGGACGCCCCCATTGTCGGGATCGAACTCGTAACACGCCCGCGCCACGGCCACAGCGTCGTCATACTTGCCCAGACCGGCCAGCAAGGAGGCGTAGTTGAACACGGTTTCAGGGCTGTATGGGCAGAAGGCAAACGCCTGCTTCAAGGCAAACTCCGCCTCTTTCAGATACCGGGCTTGGTCTTCGGGAGTGCGGGAGGCGCCTTGCGCTCGCCAAGTATAGACGCTCTTCCCAATCGCATTGCGAAGCTTGCTGAAGGCTTTTTGAGCGTTGCGGTCGCGAACAAACTTGGGATCGCCCGTGAAGGTGCGCAGATCTCGGGTCCGGTACGTGCGCTTGGCGAAATCCACCACTTCAGAGACCGGGGTGTCGTAGGTGATCCAGTCGCCGATCAACCGCGCGGAATATTGGGCCCAGAACTCATGGTCGCGACGGATCGCCTCTGCCGTCAGTTCGGCTATGGGCTGACGTTCGATCTTCATGATGATCCCCGCCGGCACGAGGTGGGGGTGCATCCATTTCAGCGGAAAGCTTTCCTCGACGAAGAATTCATGGTCGGGGTTGGCATCGAAGATGACTTTGGTGAGGAGGCCGTTGATGGCCATTACCGCGACTTGGCCGGAGACCGAGACGCGACCATCGGGTAGTACGTTGACGACCTCACCCGGTTCCAGTTGCTTGAGTTGATAGCGTTGGGCGGCGTCTTCAGTGTATTCTTGGAAACACTGCGAGGAATCCCGGACCGAAGGCATGATGATTTCCAGGTCGGGATAGAGGCCGGCAAGACTCTGGCTGATAAATTCCGGATACGCTGCTTCAAGGAGCAGGCGGTTGAGCCGGATTCGATTAAAGGTGGGTGGGTTCTGTCGGGCGAATTTCTGGACGTGTTCGGTCAGGGTGATCCCGGCGAATCGGTTGGCTTCGAAGAGAGACGGGCCTTCCAAAAGACGATTGAGAGCGGACGACAGAGTTTTGGCATCCTCGGATACAGCCGAGCCAAGTTGTTCTTTGAGGAATTTCGATACCGCGTCAGGCGCGGCCTGCAGTTGAGCCTGGAAGCCAGGGTAATTGGTGAAACTGTCTGGCTCGAACAACGAACTTCCCGCGCGTCGCTTTTTTTCGAAACTGGCGCCCAAAGAGGTCAGAAATCGATCTGCCGGAGCGGCCAGTCCCGCGAGGGAATTGGTGCGTCCTCGGGCGACGGATTTGGCATCGTTCAGCATACCTTGGAAGAACGGAGGATCAATCTGGGCGCTGCGGTTGTAGTGAGCCCGGATGTAGTCGAGGTAGGTGTTATCAGCCAGGGCGTTCTGAGTGATCACGTACACATCGCGCCGATCGAAATTGGGATTCCGTCGGTCTTCGGGCGACGTGAAACTTTCGGCGAAGACCATGTAGGTCGGGCAGAATCGGCCCGGATCCGTCCCGCCAAACAAAACCGCATCCCGCGTCATGGGCGGGTAGATCGGTTTACCGTCCTTGTCTTTGGGCGCCGATGCCGCCGAGGTGTTAGCGCCCGGTTCAAACATGTCGTGACCAAACCAGAATCCGAAATAGTGACCGCGCTGTTCGTTGTCCGCCCAATGGGACAAGGCGGTGTCGAAGGGAATTAGGGCGAACAAGGCGAGGAAGGGCGTCAGGAAGGCCCGCTCGCGTTGGAGAATGACCAGCACCAAGAATCCGGCGGAAATCCCCAGGCTCAGGAGCGTGGCTGTCCGCAGAATGGTGAACACCGTCTCGTTGAAGGTGAATAGGACTTCGTAAAGGTTGAAGGCACATGCGACAGCGGCGCCGATCAGCAGCCAGAACCGATAGGCTTGGTATTGGGTGAGAATCACCGCGCCGATCAACGAGAGGCCGTACCCGACACCCATCGTGATGATGATGTGCGAGGCGGTGAAGAAGACCTTGACCAGTTCGCGACTTTGTCGATCCACCTGAGGGTTCAGGAGCACCATCAGCAGCAAGGCGAGCGTGAGGTAAATGCCGGTGAGGCCGATGATCCAGCCGCGTTCCCGCTTTTGCATGCGCATCAAGAAGAGGAACGGCACCAAACCGATGAGCAGATTGGCCCAGTTGAATTCCTCCTGGGCACCCTCGGCGTACATAAACATCTGCTGGATCAGCAGGAAGGGATCGCTGGTCGGAGTCGTCTTTTCATATTGGCCGCGGGTAAACGCATGGATGAACCCTTCCCAGGTGCGCGGATAGCCCCAGTTCATGGGCGGATTCGTCATCGAAGCCACTGGCATGTAAAAATAGAGCGCGGCTCCGAGAAGCCAGACCACCCCGCACAAAAGGACGATATGGAGGCGATTTCCCAGGCCTTTGGTTTCGTAGGCCAACCAGGCGGTGGCGGTAGCCGATCCGAGTCCGACCAGGTTGAAGATCAGCAGCAGGGACGGATTAGTCGTGAAGGTGCTGAGCGAGCCGGTGAAATGACCAAAGAGGCCGAGGAGCCAGACGATGGTGTTTCCGAGAAAAAGGTCGCGCCCCAGTTTTTTGTCAGCCATGGCCACCAGAACCTCTATGCCCATCGCGGCGACGATCAGGGTCTGGTGATTGCAGAAGCACAGCCCGAAGAGAAAGAAGGCCCCGTAAAGGTAGCGGCGCCGATGGGTGGCATAGGTCCATTGGAACAGGCAAATAAGGACGCCGGCGAAGGTCAATACCGCCAGGGTATAGACCTCAACAATGACCGCCTGACTCCAGATGAACCCGTTGAAACCGAGCAGCATTCCGGAGACGAGACCCGAGACGAGGCAGAGCGGATTCTCCCACTTTCGTTCGATTGCTTTAAACTGCTCGATTCCTTCGACGATCAAGCTGCTGCCGCGGGACACCAGCATGCCGATGAGGCCGACGGAGAAGGCGGCGGCGACGGCCGAGGAAACGGCGACCCGCCAGGCCATGTTGGAGAACGGCAGCACTACGGTGAAGAACCAAGTGTAAAGGGTCCAGAGCGGGTAGCCGGGCGGATGCGGAACCCCGGCGTACATGGAACCAACCGCGAGCTCTCCGGAGTCCTCGAGAGTGAGGTCGGGGGCCAGGGTGAAGAGGTACGCCAAGAGCATCACCAGCGTGACCACGCCAAAGGTGAGCCAGTCCACCGGACGGAAGAGGCGCGGGATGGGAGCGGTATCGGCCACCGCGATCGGACTGGACGCAGGGGCGGGCCGGGTGGTTGAGGTAGCTGATTGCGGGACGGAAGAAGACTTCGATTTCGCCATAACGAGGGCAGGACGGAAGAAAAGGGAGGGGTTGGGGAGGTTGTGTCAGTTCCAGTCACCCCAAGAGCTGTTGGTGGCGCGTGGTTGGGTTGAATTGGTCCACGCGAAATTTCGCACGGGCAGGGCATTTTGGGAACTTTGAGCGGCGGCAGAACTGAGGGCGGCGAGCTGGGCCGAGTGAACGCTCGAGAGCGCGTTCGCCGGCGGGACGGGATGCACCCAGAGGCTGGCTACGAGAAACGCGGTGCCCAGGGAGGGGACGCCCCAACCTAACCAACGAGCGAGAGCGGAGGGCTCAAAGGTCGAACGGGTGGCCGTGGGGCAAACCTGGGGTCCAAAGATCCGGGCTTCAAGTTCCGGGGAGGGCGGACGCGGAGTCCAACAAGCGAGAGGCTTCGTCCAAGGATCGGTCGAGTTCATAGGAATCAAGGGGGCCGGCCGGCACAAAGCAGGCGCGTAGTTTCTGCAAACCGTAGCGATAACGACCAGCGGCTGTGTTGGGTGACACGCCCAGCAATTCGCCAATTTCTTCAAAAGTCCGCTCATGCCAGATCTTAAGGACAATTACTTCCCGCTGTTCGGCGGGCAGACCTTCCAGGAGGCGCATGGCGGCACGCTCGGACGGCCCTTCGTCGGGTTCGCGCTCAAACCAGCAGCGGGACTCGAATTCGCGAGTTAACCGGCGCAGGAAAGAGCGACGATGATTCAGGGCTCGGTTACGAACGGCTCGGACAAGGTAGTTTTCCGGTTGAGTTGGCCATTGGCTCACCCGAAGCAGACCCGTGAACACTTCATGTAACACATCTTCCGCCTCCGCGTGGCTGAGTCCGAGAGCCCGGCCGTAAAGGAGCAGCTTCGCCGCGAGCGCCTGATACAGCGCTGCGGAGGCTACCTTATTTTGATCGTCACAATCCACGTGTTCGAACCAATAGACACTGCCAGCGTCGAATTTGTATGTCGCGGGAGAAAATTTTTCCTGGGTGGGACAGACATGGCCCAGGGAAGCGTAATCGAGGTGACGGAGACCTGCTCGGGAGTTTCGACGAGGTCCCCACAATCCTCGCTCCGAGTCCGCTTCATCGCTTTCGGTGGTCTTTTCGCTCCCCGGCCTGCTCTGGGGCTGTCATTCATCGGGGGTGGAAAACGCTCCGACCTCTGCTGCCCTCCCTCCTTGGACCGTCTTTGTGCTGCGGAACCCGGCTGGCCGTATCTTCGTGGGGCATATCGATGATGTGCCACGGTTGCTGGCGACGGCCGATAGCGACGTTGCAAAATGGACGGGACAACCGGGCCCCTGGCCACTGGTGTGGCGCCATGATGGGTTGACCGAGGACGCGGCCCGAAACTACGAAACCAGTTTGAAGCGAGACAAAGGGACGCCGCGGTTTTACAGCCGTACCGGGTTGACCCCGCCCGAGCCCGTCGAGGGCTCGGTTCCGCCGGTTTCCTAAAAAAAGAGGCGGACAACCTCAGTGTCGTCCGCCCCTCGGGAAATCGGGAAACCTTCGGGTCAACCTGCCCCTAACCAGGCGCATTGACCCAAAGGCGGATCAGTACCGGTAATGTTCCGGCTTGTACGGCCCTTCGGTGGGAACTCCGAGGTATTCGGCTTGGGACTTGGTGAGCTGGGTAAGCTTGACCCCGATCTTCTCTAGGTGGAGACGAGCGACTTCCTCGTCGAGCTTCTTGGGCAGCCGATACACCGTCTTTTCGTACTTGTCCTTGTTCGCCCAGAGATCGATTTGCGCGAGGGTCTGGTTGGTGAACGAGTTAGACATCACGAACGACGGATGGCCAGTGGCGCAGCCGAGGTTCACCAAGCGGCCTTCGGCGAGCAGGTAAATGCTCTTGTTGCCGGGAAGGTAGTAGCGGTCGTACTGCGGCTTGATGTTTTCGATGGTCACGCCCTTGGTTTTCTTGAGCTTGTCCACCTGAATCTCGTTATCGAAATGGCCGATGTTACTCACGATGGCCTGGTCCTTCATCTTCAGGACGTGATCCACGGTGATGATGTCGCAGTTACCGGTGGTGGTGACGTAGATGTCACCAAAGCCCAGGGTGGATTCGATGGTATTGACTTCGAAGCCTTCCATCGCGGCCTGAAGGGCGTTGATCGGGTCAATCTCGGTGACGATTACCCGCGAACCATAAGCGCGGAGGGAATGGGCGCAGCCCTTGCCGACGTCGCCATAACCGCAGACCACGGCGACCTTGCCGGCCAGCATGACATCCGTGGCGCGCTTGAGACCGTCAGCGAGCGACTCGCGGCAACCGTACAAGTTATCGAACTTCGATTTGGTGACCGAATCATTCACGTTGATGGCGGGCACGAGCAGTTTGCCGGCTTCTTTCATCTGGTAGAGCCGATGGACGCCAGTGGTGGTCTCTTCGGAGACGCCCCTCCAGTGTTTGACGATTTCGGTCCAGACCCCTGGTTTTTCCTTGGCTACCCGGCGCAAGAGCGCCTTGACCACGGAAACCTCGTGATTGTCGGTCGGTTCGTAAGCCCATTTGGAACCTTGTTCCAGCTCGTAGCCCTTGTGAATGAGCAGGGTGACATCGCCGCCGTCGTCGACGACGAGTTCGGGGCCTTTATCTCCAGGAAAGAGGACAGCTTTGAGGGTGAGTTCCCAGTATTCTTCCAGAGTCTCACCCTTCCAGGCGAACACCGGGGTGCCGGTCGTAGCAATGGCGGCGGCGGCGTGATCCTGGGTGGAGAAGATGTTGCAGGACGCCCAGCGAACTTGGGCTCCAAGGGCAACCAAAGTCTCGATCAGCACAGCCGTCTGGATGGTCATGTGCAGCGAACCGGTGATGCGAACGCCCTTCAAGGGTTTTTGTTTCGCGTACTTTTTGCGAACTGACATCAGACCTGGCATCTCGTGCTCGGCGATGGCGATTTCCTTCCGGCCCCACTCAGCTAGAGCGATGTCGCGGACGATGTAATCCGCCCCTTTCGGTGTGTTGGCGGCGTAGGAGGCGAGGTTGGGCAACGTGGTGGCGACGTCGGCCAGAGCGACGGCGGCGGTAGCTTTTTTGGGTTTGGCCATGGGAACTTTAATCAGTAATTCAGCAATCGATTGAGGCGGATTCCGGGGAACTACAGGACGCCTTACTTAAGGGCCTTTTGCAGGGCTTTGGCCTTGTCGGTGTTTTCCCAAGGAAGATCGGCGTCAGTTTTGCCGAAATGACCGTAGTTCGTCGTTTTACCGTAGATCGGACGCAGCAGGTTGAGGTGCTTCACAATGTCGGCCGGTTTGAAGCTGAAAACCTTTTGGACGGCGTCGGTGATAGCCTGATCGGTCAACCCTTCGCGGGCCGTGCCGAAGGTCGAGACATAGACACTGACCGGATCGGGGTAGCCGATGGCGTAGGCGAACTGAATCTCGGCATGGGTGGCCAAGCCCGCGGCCACGATGTTCTTGGCCACATAGCGGCCCATGTAGGCGGCGCTGCGATCGACCTTGCTCGGATCTTTGCCTGAAAAGGCCCCGCCGCCGTGACGGCCCCAGCCGCCGTAGGTGTCGACAATGATCTTGCGACCGGTGAGACCGGTGTCGCCTTGGGGCCCCCCCACCACGAAGCGACCGGTGGGGTTGATCAGAAACAAGGTATCGGCGTCCAGCAAGTGGCTCGGGAGGACCTTCTTGATGACTTCCTCGATGCAGAACTCCTCGATTTGCTTGTGCTCCACATCGGCCGTGTGCTGTGTGGAAATGACAACATTGGCGATGCGAACTGGAACGTCGTTCTCATACTCGACGGAAACCTGGGATTTAGCGTCCGGACGGAGCCAATGGGCCTTGCGGCCTTTGCGCAACTGGGTCAGACGACGCCCGAGCCGATGGGCGAACATGATCGGGCAGGGCATGAGCTCGTCGGTCTCATTGCAGGCGTAGCCGAACATTAGTCCTTGATCACCCGCGCCTTGTTCCGCCTTTTTCTTTCCTTTAGCCGCCTTGGCATCCACGCCTTGCGAGATGTCAGGGGACTGTTGGGTCACGAGCAGATTTACGAATACTTTGTCGGCGTGGAATACGTCGTCGTCGTTGATGTATCCAATTTCCCGGATGGCCTGTCGGGTAATGGCGGCGTAGTCGATCTTCGCCTTGGTGGTGATCTCACCGCCGACAATCACGACGTTAGATTTCGCGTAGGTCTCACAGGCGACTCGGCTGTGTTTGTCCTGAGCCAGGCAGGCGTCGAGAACGGCGTCGGAAATGGTATCACAAACCTTGTCCGGATGGCCTTCGCCGACGGACTCAGACGAGAAGATAAAGCGTTTGCTCATGAGGGATGCTTGCCAATACGTCGTATTGACGCATCAGGATTTGACGATACGAAATTAAACAAACACGTCAACGGGTTTTCCGGAGGACTAGGGATCGGGCTCGGACCGTCCGGGTAGTGACGCCGAGCGGGCGACTCAGCATGGTCATGGGCGACGCAACTGGAGCACCAGCCCCTCCGTCACCAACCGCCTCACCGTCGGAGAATCCGGCTCTCGCCTTCCATCCCCGTACTCAGGGCTTTAACACGCGGATTCGCCCGAACTGCACCGTTCCCGTCGTCCGCGGCATAGGCGATCGCCACAATTCGGTGATGCCGCCCGCGTGAGGTACCGACTGCTCCCGGATGCCTGGACTCCATTGACCGGGAAGTTCATCCGCGAACTCGACCTGAAGGATCACCTCAACGGCATCCGCATGGCGGGTGAAGGAAAGTGTGAGGTACTCGCCGGAAACTCCATCCACGGACAAGGTCCGCACCTCGCCCGAGGGAAGCGGCTCCCGGTTGGCCACAAGCGGGTTCGAGCCGAGCACATACTCTAGCAGATTTTGTCGTCCATCGCCGTCGTTGTCGGCCAGCGGGTCGGTCACACCCGGATAAGCCGCCTTCCATGAGTCAAAAGTGATTCCATCGTCAGCACCAGGACTACCGCCGAAAGCGGAACTAGCCTTCCAATTGCCCGCAACTGTGGGGTCTGGACGGGCGCCCGGATCGCGCAGCGTCAGCGTGCGGCCCATGCCATCCGCCGCCGCGGGCCATGGATCTGAGTCCAAGTAGGTGAACTCCACCACGGGTGTGCCCGCACCAAAGCTGAGCTTCAGTTGCTCGCCGCCATTATTGAGATTGTCGGACGTCATCCCCGCGATAATCGAGTCGAAGCCAGTTCCCAGTCGCAGTCGGAAGGCGTCGGGATTGCGCACCACCAACGCAAAGCCGCCGGCAGGAATTGTCCAGTCGGCGGGAAAATCAAAATCCACTCCTTTGGTGAAACGCAGTCCGGTGAGGTCCACCGGAAACGCGCTCACGTTCTTCAGTTCAACCCACTCAAAATCATCGCTGGAGAATTCAGCGGCAAACTCGGCCGGCGTCACCGGGGGTGGATTGTAATTCACTTCGCTGATCACCAGTGCCGAAGTGAAGACACTGACATCGGGTGTTCCGGCGGTGAACTGCACTGCCGGCGACCACCGGCTCCAGCGTCCTGAAGTGTCTTTGTAACGGACCCGGGCGCGATAGGCGTGGCCGGGCTTGCAGGCGGACACCGGGAAACGGAGACCGGCTACCTTATCGGTGATTTCCTCGGAGCGATAAACGTCGGTGACCTCGTATTTGAATGGCTCACCGGCGCCATACGTTCCTACTCCCGGCGCCGCCAGCTCACCCAATCGCCACTGGACCGCTGCGAAGGTGTCGTCCCCCTGCGGATCGCTGAACGGACTCGCCGCGAAGGTGAGGTCATTGGCTGGGAAGCCTGTTGCCCCGGAATAGACGAGGGTCGGACGAGCGGGAATGGCCGAATCCGCCGCCTCCAGCTCCAGATAATTGTAGCCGTAGCCGCGCTGGTCGCCGTCGCCCACCGCAAAACTGTTCGGATCGGCGTCGGTCGCGTAATCGACCAGGAATTTGCAAATCCCGGCAAAATCCGCCGTGGCATACGTGCGGGTCCAGGTGCCGCCGATCCGGCCGTCGGTCACCACCCGCGGAAGATAGAATCGCCCGGTGTGACCACCCGCCGTCCGCGGATGATAGTTCCACATGTACTGGTCCAGGAGGTCCCAACCGACCGGTTCGCCTTCGGGCCGGATGATCCGTCGATACTCCTCCACCAACTGTCCGATTTGGCCCCCGGTCGTGGTTCCATCCTCGCACATCAAGTCCAGCAGTTCGCGACAGCGGTTCTTGAACTCCAGCCGGATGCCCCCCATGGCGAGGCAGTTCCTCTGGTCAATCGTTCCGCTCCAGTGCGTCTCCGGGAAATACATCATGTCGAGGTCCCATGGGATGGGCACCCAGCGGTTGTCGGAACCGCGCCGGTAGAAGTAATGGTTCCAGCCTTCACGCAGGTCTACATTGCCCGTCATCCGGTTGCCGGCGTGAAAACTTGCATAGGCCGCCACATCGAGGTTGGCGCGCCACCACGTTTCGTTCGCCGCCGTGTTCGCCGTTCGGGATAGCGATCCATTGCGAAAGGTGTTCCAGTCACTGGTATCCGTCGGATGAGTCGCCCCCTGGTTTGTTTTGTCCCCCTCATTGCCCACAATGTGATAGACGTTGCCGTCTTCCAGGCCCCGCTCATCCAGAAACGATCCGTCGGGATCCTCCACCACCAGGTACAAACCCCACAGGTCGCTGGAATACTGGCCGTCGAGACGGCCCGCCGGACCGAACGAATCGCTCACGGTCACCCCTGGAGTTGCGGATTCCACGGTTCGGCGGATTACGCGGAAGTCCAGGTGATGCATTTTCGGCGCTGGAACTCCCGCTAGCTCGAAGACGCGGGTCGACACCACCTCGTCGAGTCCGGCCCAGCCGCGAAAGCAGGGATTCCAGGGACTGGCACAGGCATGCATGGTGAAAGTATCCCAGGTCTGGTTGTACCTTCGCCCCCAGGAATCGCGCGCCTCTAACCCCCGGGCACGGTTAAAGCGAAACCGCCATTTGTTCTTTCCCGACTGGTAGGTCGAGGCGCTGCCCTTGTTGTGGAACCGGATGTGGTCGTAAACCTTGCCGTCGTACACGAGCGTCCCCCACATCCGGAGGGTGTCGTAGGTGCTGACATATTGGCTGTTGAGGACGTCGTTCTCGTTGGCGATGAGGTGATAGGCCGGCAGGGTGTTCAACAGGGACGCGGGAAAGTTGGTGGCGGCACTGGAGGGGGGCTGATTGCACGCCGTCCAGGAGGGAAATCCGTCATAGACAAAATAGGCGAAATTGGGTTGCTCGTCGTCGGCATAGGGGACCCTGATCGAGGAGGTGCCGTCAGTGGCGGTCAGGCAGTAGCGCACCAGACGGCGGTGGGTCTGGACGGCGGCAGGAAGGGTGCAGGAGAAAATGCCGTCTCCCGACACCGTATCGCCGTCCATGCCGGCGTCATTCATGGATATCGCGGTCCAGGAGGAGTCGTAGGCCGCATCGCTCCGGCGGAGGTAGCTGCCGGGATTCACGATTTGATAATCCACGGAGGCACCGGCCACACCCTGGGGATCGGTGATCCGGGCGGAAATTACTACAGGCACACCGGAGACGGGTTGACTCGGAGTGTGCTCCACCTGCCGGATCTGGGGTGGGGCTAGCTCGGAGAACACGGAATTGGGGGCACCGGGGGTGCCGGCCCCCACTCCGGCCGTCAGTTCGGCATCGATCAGCAGGTCGGAACTGGCCAAGGAAGTATTGAACACCTGCAACGCCAAAACATTGGTTCCTTCCCGGAGGATCGAGGCGGCGTTGCCGATGGTAAACTCTTCGAAGGCCGCCGGCTCCGGCGCATTGGCCGCTGCAAACCCTGTTCCGGCCGCCCCACCGTTGAAGACCGGCGCGCCCGTGGTACGAAGTGTGGGCAGGACTGGCGTCCCGTTGATCCAGGCCACACAGCCGTCGTCGGCGCGGAGCCTCAGGAGCAGGCTGGCCGGGAGCAGCCCGGCCGGGAGGGTGAATGTCTTGCGCAAATAAACCGACCAATAGACCCCTTGCATGCCCGTGAGCGGGGTGACGATGTCGCCTTCCCCATAGCCCAGCGGCAGCCGGCCAGAGGTGACCCAGGTACCCTCCTCAACTAACGAAGGGCTCCTCCAGGCGTCGGCGGGCGACGAGGCCTCGCTGGTACCCGCCCGATAATGCCAGCTCCCGGAACCCCGGGGAATCACGGTGGACGGTGCCACGGACCGCCACGAACCACCCAGCATGTTATCCAGGTTTGGATGAATCAGTTCGATGCTGGGGCCAGCACCCCGGGACGCGGTGGGCCAGGGAAACCCCACGCCGAAGTTCACCTCGTCCACCACCACCCCGGTACCGTCTCGCACCTGGATCCGTTCCCCGCTGTTCTTCAGAACACCCGTCCATGGTCCGAGGGGGGTAAATCCATATTTCGCCTGAAAGTGGATGGGGTTTTGGGCCACCACCCGGAACCCACCCGACGGAAGGATCGTCCCCGGAGGAAAGACATACTCGACCGCATTCTCCACCCGCCAGCCCCCAAGCTCCACGTCGGCAGTCGATGTATTATGCAACTCAATAAATTCTTCCTGCCGCGTGGGATCCGCTGGGTCGTAATGGATCTCATTCATAACGACGTCGGCACCGGCGAATGCGACGGAAACGAGGACCGCGAGAGTGCGGAGAGCGACGACTACCATGGACCCAACTCACCTTAGTGAAGGTGGCTGATTACGCAATGGCGGCCTATCCCATTGCAGCAGTTCTGATTTTGAGAGAGGTGGCTGAGCGGGAGGCTGGGCGCGGAGATGGAGGCCAAGGGGCGTGCTCGACGAGGCGGCGGTCGGAGGCGGATGGAGGGGAGATCGGGGCCGGCCGGA
>Ga0105044_10000684_pt1 | contig 42713 bp, 28 predicted proteins | sample MAT01_FD_78092 | JGI IMG/M metagenome (GOLD analysis project Ga0105044, IMG submission 78092) | Freshwater microbial communities from Lake Fryxell liftoff mats and glacier meltwater in Antarctica - MAT-01 | ecosystem: Environmental > Aquatic > Freshwater > Ice > Liftoff microbial mat | place...
CCAGTTATCGTTAGCTACACGGTAAAAAAAGGTGATAACCTTGGTTATATTTCCGATTGGTTCGATTGCACCGTTGCTGATATTAAATCATGGAATAAGCTAAGTTCTACTAAAATTGTTTCAGGACAAAAATTAAAAATTACTGTTCCTGCTAAACATGAGGAGCAATACGCAACAATCAACGGCATGACGCTGGCTGAAAAACAAAAAATTACTGATATTAAACTCATCAGCTCAGCCCCAGCCGAGAAAAAAGAACCAAGCAGCGATGTAATCTATTACACAGTAAAATCCGGGGATACCCTTTGGGGAATTTCACAAAAATATCCTGATAATAGTGTCGACAAAATACGCGAGCTCAATGGACTTGCTAAAAACGAAACGTTAAAAACTGGGACAAAAATTAAACTCGTAAATAAATAAATCCGAACGCAATCCTATTCAAAAAGCTGCCAAATTATGGCAGCTTTTTTTATCCCAAATTAATCAATAGACATTAGCAAATCAGCGAAATTATCAATTTATTTGGGTTTAACTTGATTAGCAAACAATTTGAAAAGAGCATGTTACAGGCTTGGAACATTTGATGCTATTAAAAAATATAAAATGGTAGTATTTCCTTTGCTTAGTCTGGGTTATCGCTTTTAATACTCCATAATTGAACCAATTGTGACATCCTGTTCAAAACATACCCAATCTCCTAATCTAAAAATCAAATATTTCAATCCAAATTGCATATTTATTCAGCTAAACTTTACCAATTCTGTGACATAATAACTGCGCCATCACCAACTTGGTAACCATACCCAGCTTGGTGATATTAATGCAACCCACCATGCTGCACAAAACCCCAACCCCAGCCGCGTGACATTATTGTAATAGCACAGTTGTCCAACCCACCCACCCCAGCAGGGTGACATTATTGTAATAGCACAGTTGTCCACCCCACCAACCCCAGCGGGGTGACATTATTGTAAAGCACAATAGTATCACCCCTCCAACCCCAGCGGGGTGACATTATTGTAAAGCAGAGTTGTCCACCCCACCAACCCCAGCAGGGTGACATTATTGTAAAGCACAATAGTATCACCCCACCAACCCCAGCGGGGTGACATTATTGTAATAGCACAATAGTCCACCCCTCCAACCCCAGCGGGGTGACATTATTGTAAAGCACAGTTGTCCACCCCACCAACCCCAGCGGGGTGACATTATTGTACCCAGAGCGCCATCCAACACTCATTTTTTTTTATGCTCCCCACACATTTTATTCATTGCACTTGATTAATTTTGGAGCGTCATTTTTTATAGCAACCAACTCATATGCGCAACAACATATCCCTTTGGCTCATTATATTCTGCTTTACATTACAGAGCCCACTCAACGCCCAAAATTCCGTTCATTTCGATAAATCAGTTATCGATTCCATTCTGGAAACTTTCAATCAAAGCACAAGACTTCCTGGTTACGCACTATGCATCGTCCATAAAGGAGAGGTTATATATACCACCGAACGAGGAAAAGCATCCATAACCGATAACATTAAAATAACACAAACAACCCAATTCAACATCGGCTCGCTAACAAAGCAATTTACTGGCGCTTCAATTTTATTACTTGCCGAAGCCGGTAAATTATCACTCACCGACGACATCCATAAATATATTAGCGAACTACCGGACTATGGTTATCCTATTACAATTCAACAATTATTAAATCACACTTCCGGCATCCGTGATCATGTAGAATTGGCAACTTTAATGTCAGCAGAAAAAAATGAATTAAACACTTTTGCTGAAATGTTAGCATGGCAAAAAAAATACCCCAATTTAAATACGCCTCCTAGCACCTATTTTGCCTATTCACACACTGGATACATGTTATTAGCATTAATTATAGAACGTGTTGCTGGAATGAGCTATACACAATATTTACAAACTAATATATTTACTCCTCTTGGTATGCTCAATACTTATGTGGAAGAAGGTAAAACAAACATCTTACGTGATGGTTCCACGCATTATGAATTGAATAATTCAAATAGCAAAGCAAAAAAAGCAGAAGCATATATTAGTCCATTAGGTGCAAGCGGAATTATTTCAACGAGTGCCGATTTAGCAAAATGGGATAATAATTTTATTAATAATAAACTTGGAATAGGCAGCAAGTCTTTTATCGCTAACATGGAGAAGTCAGGGGCGTTAAATAATGGAACTGATGTGCATTACAGTGCCGGCTTGCTAATTAAAACATATCGACATAAACCGATTGCAGAACATAGTGGCGGACAAGGAGAATACTTAAATCTTTATCGTCGATTTTTAGATGAAGACCTTTCTATAATAGTGTGCATGAACTCATACCTAATTTCTCCATTCGAAATATGTGATGCTATTTCAAATAACATTATGGATTATAAATCCACTCATTGGCTAATTCAAAAAAGTGTTGCAGATTCTGTATTACAAAAAATTGAAGGTGTTTACGCAGCTGAGAATAATTTGGTGAGATATGTTTATCGCCAAAAAGAAAATCTTTATATTGCCCGAATTTATGATGAAGATACTACTGCATATCCTTTAAATTATACTGGCATTACTGCAGATGGCGGATATGCATTTGCAGATTCACTGGGCTCATCTGTAGTATTTAAATTAACAGAAAATAAAGTTGAAGGTTTAAAGTGGGATGGCGGAACTTATTTTGTTTGTGATAGATATTATGCAAAAGAAAATACCGACACCCAACCAGATTTATATCAATTTGCTGGCAAATATTATAGCGAAGCACTAGATAAAAAAGTACGAATTCAATATTTTTCAAAAAAAGATGAACTTACTATACATCCATTTCCTTTCATTTCTTACAATTTAATTAGTAAAGGCGGCAGTATATATGTAGTGGAAGACCAACCTTATATTGTTAACTTTAACAAGAATGAATTCACTATAGGTAACGATTGGGTATTTAATATAAAATACACAAAAAAAGTTAAGCTAGAAAAAGTTAAAAAAGAAAGAAAGGGATTATTTAATTGGTTTAAATAGTTTATAAATTTAATCAATGAAATTCAATTTCCTGCTTGTATTTATTTGTTTCACTGTATCAACAAATGCACAATTTGAAACAAATATTACTTCCAGTCAACTTGACACCATAATATTTAAAGCAGGTCAACAATCAACGCACCCAGGTGCAGCAGTTATTATTCTTAAAGATGACTCTATTGTTTATTTCAACGCAACTGGTTTAGCAAACATCAAGCATAGTAAACCAATTGAACTACAAACCCAATTTAATATAGGTTCAGTTACCAAAATGTTTACTGCAACTGCAATTTTATTGTTAGAAGAATCTGGTAAATTAAATAGAAACGATGACATTCGGAAATATATCCCCGAAGCCCCAATAACCGAAAAGGTAATTACCATAAATAATTTACTTAGTCATACCGCAGGCATTCGAACACATTTTGAACTGGCACAATTCCTATTTAATTATAAAAAGAAACTCGCCTATTTCCCACTCATGATTAATTACATTAACGATTATAATGAATTAAGTTTTGAAACTGGCGAAAACTTTGCTTACAGCAATACTGGCTATATGTTATTGGCAATGATAATTGAAAAAGCAAGCGGACAAACATATAGCGAATATATTACCGAAAATATTTTTATTCCATTGGGTATGCACAATACCTACGTTTCGGCTGGCAAAGTTAAATATCTAAATGATGGAACAGCGAGTTACCGTATTAAAGATAACGGTAAAACTAAAAAGCCGTATTTCTATATTGATGCAACTGGCGCAACTGGGATTAATAGCACATTATACGATATTTTTTTATGGGATAAAAACTTCTACAACAACAAATTAGGGAAAGGAAGTGCAAATTTAATTGATGCATTCACAACCTCTTTTACATTAAACAATGGCACATCTGTTCACTATGGCTGTGGCGTAATATTAAAAAAATATCGATTAAAATTAGTAGCTGAACATTCTGGTGGATGGGGTGAATATCTTTTTCAATACCGAAGATTTCCAGATGAACATATTTCAATCCTTGCTTGGAATAATGCTAGCAATTATTCCCCATTTGTAACAGTCGACAAAATAAGTAACGCGATATTTAATTTTGGTGACGATGTTCATCAAAACATAGATATTCTTCCAGCGTTTAATCAGGCATTGCTTACAGGAACTTATATTACTGCAAATAATTTTATAAGAGAAGTAAAGCTCATTAACGATACGCTAGTATTGCAGTTACCATTAAATCAAAGCAGTAGACATCATCCCTTAATATTTACAGGACCTGTTAACGATTCAATTATTCAATATATTGACACCGCCAGCAATGTTATTAAATTTCAAAAAAATGGTGCAACTATTACCGGCTTTAGCTGGGCTGGTGGCGAATATTTTGTTGCTGAACGATACTATGAAAAAATTAACGAATCAGCCGCTATCGAACCACAGATGTTATCAGGTAAATATTACTTAGAAAATCATAAAAACAAAATTAAAATAACATTTAACAAACGAAAGCAAAGTTATTATTTAAGTCCATTCCCATTCTACCATTTTAAAATGGAACACGTTACTGGCAATATTTTTCATTTAGCCCATTACGATTATTATATCCGTGTTGAAGAAAACAGTTTAATTATGGGTGACGATTGGATATTTAATATGCATTTCATCAAGAAATAAATTATCGCCCGAGCATAAAAATTGCTGGTATTTTTTCCAATGTAGGCAAGTGCTTTTTCCAAGCGCCAATACTTTGTGTGCGAATAGATTCTTTTGCGCCAGTTAAATCAGATGCAATACTCATTAATGTATCAGTATGACAAGTATTTACTAATTCTTGTATAATTGCATTATTGCGATATGGTGTTTCGATAAATATTTGGGTAACACCTTTTCTGGCATCCAAATCCATTTGTTGAATATATGATTTGCGCATTGGCTGCTTAACTGGTATATAGCCATGAAAATGAAATTGCTGTCCATTTAATCCACTTCCCATTAAGGCCAGTAAAATAGAGGACGGCCCAACTAGTGGAATAACTTTAATTGCATTTTGGTGACACAAATACACCAAAGCGCTTCCCGGATCTGCAACAGCAGGAACACCAGCTTCACTCATTAACCCGCAATCAATACCCTTCTTTAAATAATCAATATAGGTAGATACAACTGCTGATTCTGTATGTTCATTAAATGGCAACAGAACTGTAGTATCAAATGATTCTGTAAATCCTGATTTGCGCAAATAGCGACGAGCGGTTTTTTCATTCTCTACAAAAAATACTGTTAGCTGCGCAGTAATTTCATGCACATAAGCTGGTACTACTTGAAGCGCGTCGTCACTTAAAATAGTTGGAATAAGATACAATTTTCCGTTCATAAACTAAACATTTTATCATTAAGCTTTACTTTACAATGAATATATTTGCATAGTGATTTGTTTCCGGTAACAAAATTGAATGAATAATCTGATATTAAAAAAAAGCTTTTACACGCAGTCCGATACAATTGGCATTGCAAAAGCTTTGTTAGGTAAAGTCCTTGTTACTAAATTTAATGGAAAAACCACTTCTGGCATAATTTGCGAAACCGAGGCCTATTGTGGAAAAAATGACCGGGGCTGTCACGCTTATAACGGTCGATATACAGAACGCACCAAAATAATGTATCTGGAAGGTGGCGTAAGTTATGTTTACCTTTGTTATGGCGTGCATTACTTGTTTAATGTAGTTACACACGTTGAGGGAGAGCCACATGCGGTTTTAATTCGCGCCGTTGAACCCCTCGAAGGAATTAGCACTATGCTCGAACGCAGAAACATAAAGAATCCTACTCACGAGCTAGCAGCTGGCCCTGGTCTTGCTGCTCAATGCCTCGGCTTAACAACAAAACACAATGGAATTTCGTTAAATGATGATAAAATACATATTTATGATGCCAACCCAATTAGCCCTGATAATATTATTGTATCACCTCGCGTGGGCATGAATTTCGAGGGGCCTTATAAATTAATACCTTGGCGCTTCCGTATTTTAAATTCACATTTTACCAGTAAAGCAAAATAATTTGCGCTTCAATAAAAATATAACTATTGTTTTACTGCGAACTACTGAGTGGAAATTAGTTTTTAAACCGCTGGGTTATCATAAATTATTACTTGCAATATTCGGTTACCTGCTTGGGGGTTCAAGTGGTTTCGTTGCAGGATTAATTATAGGACTCTTTTTTGATTGTGAAATATTAGTAAAACACAAACCACATAAAGCATCGGATAATCGCCTAAGTTATTTAATGTTGGGTGCATTTATTTTACAAGTAAGCGAATTGGGCACCCGAATATCACAAGCAACTTTGCATCAACGAATAACCAAACAATTTGGTGAAGCTTATGCAACAAAACGATTAACATTTTTCAACGAATTACTGCGTCAGCGAATTCAAGTGGAAGCAATCTGCGACCAAATTAAAGCGCATGCTGCCGAAAAAGAAAAAATAGATGTTATTCGTTTTTTATTTGCACTTTCCAATCACCCCTCAGCTGCAAAAGATAAATTGCATCACGGCGTTAATTATGTTGCAATGCGAATCGACTTGCCCTACGAGGAAGTAAAAAAAGTATTCGATACATTTAAATCTCAAAGCACTAATGAGTCTACGAATGCATCAAGCTATTCACAACCAAAATCAACTAACGTTTATTCCATTTTTAACCTAACATCATCTTGCACCGAAAAAGAATTAAAATCTGCTTACTACAAATTAGCAAAAAAATATCATCCCGATTCAAACCCCGCAGCAACCACAAGCGAACAAAAATTAATGCAAGAAAAATTTAGAAAAATAGTGGAAGCATACGAAGAAATAAAGCATCGCAGAAATTGGAAATAATTTACTGGAAAGTAAATAAAATAAGCAATCCTAAATAAATTATTACATAAAAAAACCCCCAGGTCAGTCGGGAGACTTCGCCGGGGGATCCCCATGAAAACACAAAATTTATATCCTCAAACGGACAATATCTTAATTACTGCGCAAGATACGCTTTTAATGCTTTATTTCTAGTACTTGAACGCAATTTGTTTATTGCATTATCTTTAATCTGACGAACTCGTTCGCGCGTTAATCCAAACTCCTCTCCAATATCTTCTAAAGTCATTGCATATGGAACACCAATTCCAAAGAAAAGTTTTATAACATCGCGTTCTCTTTCTGTTAATGTTGCTAACGTGCGCTCGGTTTCTACTTTCAATGAGTGACTGTAATCTAATTTCTCATCCGTGCGCTCTGTGTCGCGATTTTCTAATACGTCTAATAAACTGCTGTTTTCACCATCATCAAACGGTGCATCAACAGATACGTGACGACTAGAAACGCTCAACGTATTTTTAATTTCTTCAGGCGCTAATTCCAATACTTCAGCTAACTCATCTGCTGTTGGTTCACGCTCAAATTTCTGCTCAAGTTCCGAAAACGCTCTGTTAATTTTACTCAACGAGCCTACTTTATTCAATGGCAAACGCACCAAACGGCTTTGTTCCGCTAATGCCTGCATTATGCTCTGGCGAATCCACCAAACTGCATAGGAAATGAATTTGAAACCTTTGGTCTCATCAAATTTTTGTGCTGCTTTAACCAATCCAACGTTTCCTTCATTAATTAAATCGTTCAACGACAAACCATTGTGTTGATACTGTTTCGCAACCGAAACCACAAAACGAAGGTTGGCTTTCACCAATTTCTCCAAAGCAAGCTGGTCACCCTGTTTAATTTTCTGCGCAAGAGTAACTTCCTCCTCTGCAGTAACAAGGTCTACTTTGCCTATTTCCTGTAAATACTTTTCTAACGACTCGCTCTCGCGGTTAGTGATGGATTTCGTAATTTTTAGCTGACGCATTGCTTAATTAACCTATTTAATAATCTGATGAACTGAATAGTCCTTTAAATTAGAACGGTATGATAGTTAAAAAGTTTCGCTCAATCTCAATTATTAATGATGAGCTGGGGTGCAAATTTACATAGATTTTAGGTAAAAATCAATAGCCTAAACATTTTTCATTAAAGCCATCCCAATTTAAATGCACACAACTTTGTGCGTCCTATTTTGCCGAATCTGTTTTAAAACTAATGGTAAATCAATTTTTGTATAGTTATGCTAACACAAACAATCGCATTTCTGTTCCATTTAATAAAATCATTGTCTAAAACCTCAATCAAATGTATATTTGGACAATCATGCGACAAATTTTTGTGGTTTATTTGCTTTTAAGCGGGCTAAGTGCCTTCACACAGCCTTTTTATGAGTCTGCTGGGTGGCAACAGCATGGTGAGCTAACCTATACTGCCTTCGGGTGGAGCATGAGCAATGCTGGTGATGTTAATGGCGATGGATATGAAGATATGATAGTGTCCGCGATTGATTACAGTTTCCCAGAAGCTACAAATGGTGAAGAAGGTAAGTTATACTTATTTTACGGTGGTGCCGACGGTCTTGAAACTGAACCAGCATGGTCATTTGAATCAAACAACGACAGTTCCGTTTTGGGGTTTAGCACATCGGGAGGCGACCTTAATGGTGATGGCTTTAGCGATGTTGTTGCAGGATGTTTGCAATGGACTGGCGATGAGTATAATGAGGGCAGAATTTACCTTTGGTATGGCTCTGCAAGTGGTTTAAACCCAGGCGAACCCGACTGGAGTCTCGATTTTGACCAAGTTTTTGCGCTATTGGGAAGCGGTGTAGCGCTTGATGGAGATATTAATAACGATGGGTACAACGATTTGTTCCTCTCCGCCAAAATGTGGGATGAGCCCGAAATTGAAGAAGGAAAAACTTGGCTTTATTGGGGTAGTCCCGATGGTCCCGTTGAATCGGGTTGGAGTTGGCAGGCAAATCAGGAAGGTGCAATTTCAGGTTTTCCAGTCAATTATGCAGGCGATGTTAATGGAGATGGTTTTGATGATGTTGTTATTGGCGCCAACCAATACGATTTTGATGAGATTGATGATGGCCTTGCAGTGTCATTTTATGGCAGTGCCGAAGGATTAAATGAAACGCCTGATTGGATGGTTAGCAGCGGACAAAAAAAATGCAATTTCGGACATTGGGTAGATGGCGCCGGCGATGTTAATGGCGATGGCTACGATGATGTTGTTGTTGCTGCACTTTTATATGAAAGTGATTCTCTCGAAAAAAATGAAGGACGCATATTTGTTTATCATGGTTCACCCACTGGCCTACAAACTGAAGTCGCATGGTTTGGTGAAATAAATCAATTAGATGCCCAATTCGGTTATAGTTGCGCTGGTGCAGGTGATATTAATAACGATGGTTACGATGATGTAATTGGCGGTTCAAAATATTGGGATAACGGCGAAGCAAATGAAGGCGGTGCTTTCGTATGGTTTGGCAGCTCAGATGGATTAGAACTCAATTATTGTTTTTCAGCAGAAGGAAATCAAAGCGAAGGTTACTTCGGCAGACATGTTGGCGGAGATGCCGATTTTAATAATGACGGTTACTCCGATTTTATGGTAGGAGCATATCGCTACACCGAAACTTTAGAAGCTGATGGAAAAGCATTTGCGTATTATGGCGCGCCACGACCTGCAGATTTTTATTTTGAAGAAGATACTTTTTGTATAGAAGCAATAAATCCAATACCCACTATTAGCGGAATTTCAGGAGGCGTTTTTTCGGGTGATGTAGTTTTCTCAAATATAAGCACAGGCGAAATTAATTTACTTGCAACAGGAAACGGTGGACCACTTAACGTAAACTATACAGTTGATGGTTATTGCACAGTCACAAAACAAATATGGATTCAAAATGCTAATGCAATTTCAATTTTTAATTACGCTACTGATACATTTTGCCAAAACACCGGCGAAATATTTCCAGAAATAATGCCATTTTCCGATGGTGATTTTTTTTCTGACGATTTAATTGTCGATGCAACTACCGGCTCAATAAATACCATTGTAACCACTGCCGGTTGGCATACAATATATTATTTAGGAACTACTGCAACGGGATGCAATTTTGCTGATACCGCTTTGCTCTTTATTCAAACAAATCCAATAATCACTTTACCAAAAGACACCTTTTGTATAAGCTTGATAGCAACAACTTGTTCGGTGGACATTTCGGGCGGTTTATTTACATCACCAGATGCTATTATTAACCCAACCACAGGTGTTATAAACCTAAGCGCAACAGGTGTTGGAGGGCCATACCATATAAATTACACAATAGCTGACTTTTGTGCTGCTAATGAAATCGTTTTTTATATTGATGAACCCAATATTGAATTGGCTAACTTTAGCTTTCTTGATGATAGCATTTGTATAATCGATGATTTTCCAACTCCAATTATTACCGGAACGTCAGGTGGTGTTTTTTCGTCAGCAACAGGAACCATTAACCCCATTTCTGGTGAAATTGATTTGCTTTTAAGTGGAAGTGGAGCGCATATAATTCAGTATTTTGTAATTTCTAATTCTGGTTGTGAATTATTATTCAACGATACGATTTACATATTTGATGTTCCTGAAGCCAGCTTTTCGTACATGAGTAGTTTATATTTAATTGGGGAGCCTAATCCAACACCCAATTTTTTAAGTGACCCCGGAATCATTTCATCAACTCCCGGGGGATTAATTTTTACTGATGCAAATGGAACTATCGATTTAATAAATTCTGATACCGGTTTGTATACTATTACAAACTATGTTGAAAATGGTTCTTGTGATGCTATTTTTAGCGAAATAATTTACATTCAACCAACATGTGTTGAACCTGAACTTTTTTATCTTAGCAACGTTGATGGAAATAGTGCAACATTTATTTGGAGCAGTTTAAACTATGATGCTATTTATACTATTGCAATTGTTTTTGGCGGCGATACTACTACTTTTATCACCACCGATACTACTTATACTTTTAACGATTTAACGCCCCAAACAAACTACGATGTTTTCTTAACAATAAACTGCACCAACTTATCTGCTGCTTCGACAGATAATATCAATTTTGTTACTACTTTAATTAATAATGCATTAGCACCAATTAACAATTTAGAAATTTATCCAAATCCTGCGAATAATTTAATAAATATTAAATCAACCCTACTAAATAATAAATGCACTATTACATTGTATGCTTCAGATGGTAGCATTATATCTAAAATCGAAATTGAGCAATATTATAATATTTACACGCTTAGCATCGCTCACTTACCTAATGGCGTTTATTATATTGAATTAAATAATAATAAAGTTGCAATAGGCAAAACAATTATTAAAGAGTAGTATGAAAATAATTGTTGTCATGTTTATTTTATACAATTAAACTGTTTTTAAAACAAACTTGCTAATCGAATTTTCTCTTCGAGTTTTGCTTGCAAAATGCGTGCAATATTCACTTGGAATACTTTAGAATCTAGCTACTTACGAGAAAAAATGTAGTAAAAATTTGGAATTTCAATTTTTTGTTATTTAAATTTGACTAGAAGTTGAATCCTCAAAACTTCATCAAAACCATATTTACCTTTAATTACAGCTGCCATTTAAATATTTTTTCTAACTATTTAACTATTTTTCTTATGTTGAAAAACTACACACAAAAATGCCTGAAACAGCTATCTGCTCTAGTTTCGGGCAAGAAAACGCACCTAAGTGCTCTTTTAATTACGCTTTTACTTTCAGGTTCCTTGTTTGCACAGACTTTAATTAGTGTAGTGCCAAATAATAATGCAACTTCCGGCAACGGACGTGCACCGCAAGGAACTAGGTTATTCATCAATACTATGTATATTGTTCTACCTTCCGAAATGACGGTGTATGGTGTCGACAACGTTACCTCCGTTGGTTGGACATGGAATAATCCTTTAGGAGGAGGTGCACCAACAACTCAAAGTGTGGCCACAACGGGAACGCTTAAAATTTATATGCAAAACACTGCAGATGTTGCATATTCTAAGGGAACAACCTTTTCAACAGCAGGTATGACCAAGGTGTATGATGGTAATATTACCATTCCAGCAACTGCAGCCCAAATTAACATCGACTTGCCAGTAGGTGGACCAGGAACATCAACTTTTACTACTGTTGCAGGTCAAGGTGTTTATATTGCTTATGAATATAAAACAACTACTGCATTGGCAACACCACTCGGAGCACCAACTGTTTCTTGTAATGCACTTGTTACAGGCAGTGCAGCTACTTACCAATCTCAAACTGTTAATGGAACAGCGATGGCTTTAACAGCTTTTCGACCAGAAACAAGGTTAGGATCTGCAAATTCTGATATTATTCAGGTGCAGAACTTATTTACGCTGGGAACGGCAGCCTCCCTTTTTGGCAATCCACAGCCTTTGCAAGCTATAGTTAAAAATACTTCAGGCGCATCGCAATCTTTTAACGTTGATTTTGTTGTGAAAGAAAAAGTTTCCGGAACAATTCGTTACAGCTCGTCTATTCCTGTTACACTTGGTGCTGGATTAACAGCAACTGTTGATGACCTTGGATGGAATGCAACTTTAAATGAATTAGATACAGCAATTGTTTCAGTTGCAGCGCTTCCAGGTGAAACTATCACAACAAACAATTCAAAAGGTTATCGTCATAATGTTACTGCCGATTCATACAACTATGCAGATATTTCTACAAGTACAGGTGGTGTTGGATACGGAACTGGTTCTGGATTAATTTTAAACAGGTATCATATTGATGGTTGTACTAATGTAAAACAAGTAAGAGTTTACATGGGTGACGGAAATAGCACATTCAATATCGTTTATGCTGTTGTAATGGATGCTGCAGGTATAATTGTTGGTCAGTCTGCAGATTATACTATTTTCCCTATCGATATTGGTAACTATGTTACTTTTGATATTGTTAACCCGCCAAACTTTACTGATGCAGATTATTATGTTGGTTTAGCTCAAACCGCTAACTTGGCATTAGCTTACTATCCTGTTGGAACCCAAGCAGAACCTTTTCCTGCGCGTAATAGCGCATATTATGCAACAGGTCTTGCAGGCGGTATACCATTAGCTTATACTACCTTGGGTAGATTTATGGTTGAAGGCGTAATTACACCACTTTCTACCACACCAACTACTTCTGGTGATGTTACTATTTGTTTAGGCGAATCAACCGAATTGTCTGTTACAGATGGTATTTTGAATCCATTTGCGACTTATAATTGGTATACCGATGGATGCGGAACTACGCTTGTAGGCGCAGGTGCTGCAATTTCAGTTACACCTTCAACAACCACAACATATTATGTTCGTGCAGAAGATCCTTGCAATGGTGTTAATACGGCTTGCGGTTCACTAACTGTTACAGTTGAAATACCTACCATTTGGTATGCTGATGGTGATGGTGATACCTATGGTGATAACGGAACTACAGCTCTTGCATGTGATGTACCTGGCGGATATGTTGCCGACAACACAGATTGCAACGATGGAAATGCCGCAGTATATCCTGGCGCAACTGAAATATGTAATTTTGTAGATGACGATTGTGATGGAACCGCTGATGATGGTATTACATACTTAATATTTTATACCGATGCCGATGTTGATGGTTTCGGCGATTCAGGCGCTGCAGGTGCTAATTATTGCTCCGACCCAGGCGCTGGATATTCATCTAATAATACGGATTGTGACGATGCTAATGCAACTGTTTATCCAGGTGCAGTTGAAATATGTGACGGTTTAGACAACGACTGCGACGGCACGTTTGATGAAGGAACTGCAACTGCAACAATTACGCCTGCAGGCGCGGTTAGCGCTTGTAAAGGAGTTGGTATTTTGTTATCAGCTAATACTGGAATCGGTTATACTTATCAGTGGTTTAAAGACGAAACGTTGATACCAGGTGCAACAGCATCAACATATAATGCTTTAAAACCAGGTGCTTACCGCGTTCAAGTAAATATTCCAGAAGGTTGTTTTGAAATTTCATTAATAACAACCGTTACTATAAATGCATCTCCAAACGCTAACATTTCAGCTCCTAACGGAACTAGCCTTTGCACTACAGTTAAGTTAAAAGCTAGCTACGGTGTTGGTTACACATGGCAGTGGAAGTTGGCCGGTTCTCCAATAGGCGGAGCAACTGCATTCCAATATTTTGCTACTACACCAGGTAGCTATACATGTGTTGTTACACACCCTTCTGGCTGCGCTAGAGAAACTGCTGCTCTTGCTGTAACCGCTTGTAGAGAAGGTGATCTTGCAATTGGCATTTTTGAGGTGTATCCAAACCCATCAACTGGTGAGTTTATGGTAAACATTAGTTTTGAAAATACAAACACCCAAACTGCTGCTATTAATGTGTATAACGCAGCTGGCGAGGTTGTTTATTCAACAAATGCAAACGTAAATAACGGAACTGTTCAAGCTCTTATTGCTTTAGATGCTCCTGCTGGCGTTTACCTTGTAAAGGTGACTGCTAACGAATCATCTGAGGAATACAATTCAAGAATTGTTATAACAAAATAAAATTTTAACATCTATTAAGGCTGCCCTAAGTCAGGGCAGCTTTTTTTTCTCTTTGAAAGCAATATATTTACATTGTATTTTAGGCTATGAAAAAGACATTACATTACATTGGTGCAATTTTAACATTATTCATACCTGTAGTATCATTTGCCCAAATGAACACTATTGGCATAAATGGTGACCATATTATTAATTTTGAATCTTTTACAGCAGGCAATCAAATTCAAGTTTCTGAAGAACTACTCACATTAACAAACTCAACTGGTTATGCGCATCCAGAGTTTGGAATAAATCCATTTAATACCCCGTGCGAAGATTGCATAGAATTAGTAGATAGAAGAACTGAAAACACACGATATTTTGTAAAAAAAGCAACAGGTGGAAGTTATTTTTTTAAGCAAACATCTTCAATGGATTTGCACTATAAAAATAATAAAAATCAATTCCTTACCATTGATGCTAGATTAAAACCTACCGAAAATGCCGGTGTCTTTTCAGCATTAACGCAAAACAATTCAACTACTTTAAATTTAATTGAAGGTTTTTCCGAACTCAATTTTGGAGAAAATCGGTCAGTTAAATTCAATCGCAATAGCACTCTTTTTTCTAGCAATACTGCCGATGGAATTGCTGTTGACATTCCCCAGGCTGCAACGCACACTAATTACTCCGTTGGCGATGACGGTGGCCTAATTTTAAATACGTGGAACGGTATTAACACCGAAATGATTTATTCAGAAGGTGCAATTAAAACAAATTTTGTTTTAAATAATCTCAATGCAATTAATACAACAAATACATACACTGTAATTGAAGATGTTTTAGCATTACCTGCCAATATGCAAATTATTTACGACCAATTTGAAGGCGCATTTAATGTAAATGGTATTTGGGAAGGAGATTTACTGCTAGTAGACCAATATCAAATTGAATATGTTCGTTTTTCTAGGCCTATAGTTTACGACAGCGATACATCAGGCATAAATGAAAAACCTGGCTTTAAATCAGGTTATAAAATTATTGCTACCGATGGTGTATATCGCATTCAATTATTTGTAAGTAACAATTATTTAAAAAATGAAAATAGAACTTTCCCAATTATAATTGATCCACTTGTTTTTATTACTACCAATTGGACGGGCACAAGTGGTTCTAATTTTTCACCTGCTTTCTGTTCTTTAGTTACAAATGTAGCCACCCCCGCAAATGCAACTCTTACAAATGCAACTATGTATTGGGAAGTTGATGGTAGTTTTTTAGGCGATTGCGGCGCACCACCAGCTAGCAGATGTTATTTGAATAAAGCCCAAATATATTTTTCAACCTCATGTGGCACCAGCCCTGTAGGAGCAGGAACCGTTTGGATTTGCGCTGGCGTCTGCAGTGGTTACGGCACTTGGGGGCCTACTACATCTACACCAACTTTAGTTACTTGCCTTACGCCTGCTTGTGCTTCTTATAACATTCCTTTCACTGCATTTTTAAACCGAACTGCATGTGCAGGAGGTGCGTGTGCAACTGCATGTATTAGATTGACAAGATTTAATGTAACAATAGAAGGGCACACCTTAGAGGGAAGTGCACTAACCGGTGGTATAGATATGGCAGCATATACCATTGTAGATTGCGCCACACAAACAGTAACGTTTACTGGAAGTCCACTTTATGGCGTTGGGCCTTTTACGTATGCTTGGACTCCGTCAGGCGGCACAGGTGCTTCTGATACTTATTTATTTCCTTTGGGCACTACAGTTGTTACTTTAACTATTACTGATGCGTGTGGAAATATTCTAACAGATAATGTTACCGTTACTAACCCATGTCCCACACCATTACCTATCTCATTACTTTCATTCAATGGATACCATGTAGAAAAAGGTAATTACTTACATTGGTCAACGGCATCTGAAGAAAACAGTAAATCGTTTATTATTGAAAGGTCGTTTGACGGCAATTCATTTGAGGCTATTGGCACACTTGAGGGTGCGGGAAATAGCAACGCACAAATTGCTTATAATTATCTAGATGAACAACCGGGAAAAGAAATTAATTATTACCGATTAAAGATGTTAGATTTAGATGGTGACTTTGCTTATTCTAGTGTAATTGCAATTCGTTCAGAATCAATCTTGGTAAATTCTTTTGTGCTTAATTCAAGTAATCCAAATACTGGCGAATTAAATCTCTCAGTTGTTTCTGCCACAGCAGGTGAAGGTGTTTTTAAAATTATTGATATTATTGGGAGAAAAGTTTATCAAAAAAGCATATATCTTAATAGTGGAATTAATGCTATCATGTTATATCCTGAATTAATTTCTGCAGGTACTTACATTCTTCAATTTTCAAAAAACGATCAGTTTGAAACAATTAAATTTGAGATGCATTAATCTAAGGTTTATAGGTTGAACACATCCATTATCGTTTTATTTTAAATTCACATTAACCGATTTTACAATTTGAGCTGGTAATTTTCAGTCAAATTATATGTCGATCGCATCAAAACTTTATATACAAATTGTAGCTGCTTAATTGGGTATTATACCCTTCCTTGCAAAATTTCTTCAACTATTGTCAAATCCAACAAAGTTGAAATATCACCAATATTATCCACATCACCTTCGGCAATTTTTCTTAAAATTCGCCGCATTATTTTGCCACTTCTTGTTTTAGGCAAACCTGAAACAAACTGTATTTTATCTGGTTTTGCAATTGCTCCAATTACACGTGTTACGGTTTGTAAAATATCTTGTATAGTAAGGTGAGCATCTTCGGCGGAGATTCCGTTATAAACAACATAGGCATAAATTCCTTGCCCTTTAACTTCATGTGGAAAGCCAACTACAGCGCTTTCTATAACGCCAGCATGCATATTTATTGCATTTTCTACTTCTGCTGTGCCTATCCTGTGTCCGCTAACATTTAATACATCATCAACTCTTCCTGTAATTCTATAAAATCCATTTTCATCGCGATAAGCACCATCACCTGTAAAATACAAATTATGATATGCAGCAAAATAATTTGTTCTGCATCGCTCGTGGTCACCATAAGTAGTTCTAATTATAGCAGGCCATGGAGAACGCAAACACAAATTACCACTTACATTATTATCTAGAATTATTGCGCCTTTATCGTCTAATAAAACAGGATCTACACCCGGCATTGGTAAGGTTGCGAATGAAGGTTTTGAAGGTGTAATGCCTGCAAGATTTGAAATCATAACGCCGCCCGTTTCTGTTTGCCACCAAGTATCTACAATAGGACATTTTTCTTTTCCCACATTAATATTATACCAATGCCACGCTTCTTCATTTATTGGCTCGCCAACAGTACCTAAAATGCGTAATGAACTTAAATTTTTCCCTTCAAGTGGTGCTGTTCCAAAACTCATTAAACTTCTAATAGCAGTAGGTGCTGTATATAAAATATTTACTTTATGTTTTTCTACTATATCCCAAAATCTGCTTGCATCGGGCCATGTAGGAATTCCCTCAAACATAAGTGATGTTCCGCCAGCACTTAAAGGGCCATAAATGATGTAACTATGACCTGTAATCCACCCAATATCGGCAGTACAAAAATGTATTTCACCAGGCTGATATTGAAATACATTTATAAATGTATAATTAGTATAAATCATATAACCTGCACAGGCATGAACAACGCCTTTTGGTTTTCCGGTTGACCCGCTTGTATATAAAATAAATAATGGGTCTTCGCTGTCCATTATTTCAGGTTCAAAATCGTGAAGTCCTAAAGTTTCCACTTTTTTAATTTCATCTTCCCACCACACATCTCGACCTTTAATCATACTAATTGGTGTGCGTGTTCTGGTACTTACAATAACACATTTAACAAATGAGCAAGCTATTAATGCATCATCAATTACACTTTTTAAAGGAATATCTTTTCCACCGCGATATGCTCCATCGCTTGTAATAATAAACTCAGCATGCGCATCTTGCAATCTATCTGCAATACTTTGTGCACTAAATCCACCAAAAATAACCGAGTGTATAGCACCAATTCGCGCACAAGCCAATACAGCAATTGCTAACTCTGGTGTCATCCCCATATAAATACAAATTCGGTCGCCTTTTTTAACGCCGTTGTTGCGCAACACATGTGCAAACTGACAAACTTTATCATATAACTGCTTGTAAGTTAAAACACGATGCGCTTCATCTGGGTCGTTTGGCTCCCAAATTATTGCAGGCTGGTTGCCGCTTTCTTTTAAATGTCGATCGAGACAGTTTTCAGTAATATTCAATTTACCACCCATAAACCAACGCACATGTGGTTCTACAAAATTCCAATCGAGGGTAACTTCCCAATGTTTACGCCAAAGGAAGTAAGAGGCAATTTCACCCCAAAACTCAACTGGCTTTTCTAAACTCTTTGCATGTGCAATTTTATATGCTTCGTAGCTTTTAATTTGATATGGATAACGCATAAAAAGTAAATTAATGCTGCTAATGTAATCAGTGTTATTGGTAAAAGATAGCACTATTTTGCCAATTAGAAAACTAATTGCTTTTTTAACTTCTCAGTAACCTTAAAATTACTAAAATAACCAAAATAATAAATTAAATCTAAAATAAGCAATGGAATTACTAACATCTTAAATTTGTAATAAAATTAGATTTTCCATAATAATAACATGCTCTTTTCCAATTGTTTGTTATTTAAGTTAACCCCAACTAAATCAACAGTTTGGTTCATTTGCTAATGTCTATTGATTAATTTTGGTTAAAGTATTTGATATTTATTATATTTGTATTAACAAATATTCCAGTTAAAATGAAAACAATAGTTACAATACTATTTACACTGTTTATTGCACAAACACAAGCGCAATATGTAAAAACAGATTCAAACTACTACAATGATGATTGGGAAAAAACTGAGGCCGTAAAGGCAACTTATAAAACAGTACTTAATTACTTGGATACTATCACCGGTTCGGGAGTTATTTCTAAATACACCATTACCGATACATTAATAAGTGTAATTAATTATTCGAATATTCCGAACCGAATTCAATCAGGTTTAGCAACTGAATATTACACATCTGGACAATTAAAACACACTATTAATTACACAGTAGGTAAGCTGAATGGAGCATTGAAAACCTATTATAATACAGGTCAACTTAAACGACAAGATTTATATAAAAATGATTCATTAGTGACTGGAAGATGCTATACCCTTATTGGAGCTGATACATCACATTTTCCATACTTTATGATGCCCGAGTTTCCAGGTGGAACCAAAAAGCTATACGAATATCTTGGAACAAGTATTAGTTACCCGATCTTGGCGAGAGATAACGGCGTGCAAGGCACTGTTTATGTTTCATTTATGGTTTCTAAAACCGGGCAAGTAAGCAGTGTACAAATATTACGCGGAATTGGCGCCGGTTGCGATGAAGAATCCATTAAGGTTGTTTCCGAAATGCCTAACTGGACGCCGGGTTATGTTGATGGCATAGTGGCCAATACTTGGTATAATATACCAATAAAATATTCGCTATCTGGATCAAAATTGAATCGACAAGAGCAAAAAGAAAAAAAGCAACGCACGAAAGAGCAAAAAAAATAGCTATACGAAAATCGCATAGCTATTAAACATTAGTTTACTTTTTTTATTCTTTCTTACAACAAGAATGCAATCCTTCGTATGCCTTAGCATCAGCAGGAACGGCATCTGCATCATAACCAATTGCAGTTATGGCAGTGCGAATGGCTTCAACATTGGTTGCAGCAGCATCGTACTTTATGCCAATAATTTTTGTCTCTAAATCTAAATCTGCTGTTTTAACACCTTCAACATTGCCAACTGCTTTTTCGATTGAAGCTTTGCACATTCCACATTGTGCAGATGTTTGTATTTCAACATATTGTTTACCCTCTGTTTGGGCTGACAGGCTTCCGGTAATTGCCAGAAAGCCTATAATCGTTAATAATTTTCTCATAATACTGTTTTAATTTTTTTAATTAAATACTAATCTTAATCCACCATAAAATTTTCTTTCCATAAGTGGAGCATATATTACTGAAGCATCAAAATCTGAGCCAAAAGGATCGTTATATCCAATTATTGGCTGATGTTGTGTGTAGTTACCAAAATTTTCAGAACCAATATAAATCTCCAATTTTTTAAACTGCTTAGTAATTTGACCTAAAAATAAGGTATACGGCTGAGAAGTTGCAGCAAAATCATGCGCTGCATGGTTATCGGTTAAATCAGGCAAGCGACTTTTACCATAAAATTGTGCAGTGGCATCAAAAACCAAACCCGCACGCTTCCATTCATACGCGATATTTATCAAGCCGCGATGCTTATACGTTAACGGAATTTCGAGTAATTCGCCACCAAACGTTTCCTTTGCATCAATAAACTTATATGCAGTGCGTATTGCTAAGCGTTTTAATAATTCATAATTGATTTCAGCTTGTATTACATTGCTATAGGAATCACCTTTCAAGTTGTAAATTAAAATCGAATCGGCACTTGCATCAATATCTATCACAACCTGATTTACAAAATCTGTTCTATATGCATCGAATGTAAAAGTACCTTCACGGTAATTCAATTTAAAAGGTTGAATTACAGTGATGCCATAATTCCATCCCTCCTCAGGCAATAATGCTTCTGAAATAAATAAAGACCTATTACTAGTTAGCAGTGCTGTATTCTCGGCAAAAACATTTGCAGTTCTATATCCCTTACCTATCGATGCGCGTATGGTTGTTGCCTTAAATGCGTTGTATTTTAAATGCACACGCGGCGTAACAAAAACACCATACAAATTATGCAAATCGGCTCTCAGGCCAAATAACAAACTTAATTTTTCACCCGATTTATATTGATACTCACTAAAAATACCTGGAACAGATTCCTCTCTTAAATAAATAATTGAATCGAATGTTTCATCAAAATTATTATATAAATAACTACCTCCTACCTTTATTGCGTGGTTGGTATTTTTAATATAAGATTGAAAAATAAAATTAGCCGACGCATACGTTTCATCACCTGCATAATTGTTTAATCCAAACATTGATTCCTGTTTGTGCTTTGCGAAATTTACAATAGTTCCAATTGATGTATTCGGTCGCTCAAAAACAAATCCGTTTTTCATAAACGCTTCAAACCGTTCAATATTCACTTTAACGCCATAACCATTATCAACATCAGCCGTCAAATTTTCATTATAGGAAACCTGACCTCCAGTTAAATCTGACGAAACATATTTAAAACCTAATTGCGCTTCGTGCTTTTTACCAGAAAAATAATTCCATTTATTCATTACAGCATACGTTTCGTTTAACGGGGCATCGATAAAACCATCAGCATTATGGTCAAGTTTATTATGCATCTGACTCGTATGCGCGTATAAAGCGGTAGCCCACTTTTCGTTAAACAAATGCTTATAATTTACATTCGCTTCATATCTTCCTGAATTGCTTCCAAATAAATTAATTAGCAAAATTTCATCATCAATGTCGTACGGCTTTTTAATTTCTGTATTTATGGCACCCGTAATGCCTTCATATCCGTTAACTACTGAACCAGGACCTTTTGTTATTTGAATGCTCTCTATCCACGGACCTGGAATAAACGTTAAACCGTACGATGATGCCAATCCTCTAACATTAGGCATGTTCTCTACCATAATTTGCGCATAAGCACCATCCAATCCAAGTAATTTAATTGTTCTGGCTCCGGTTATTGCATCACTAAATTCTGCATCAACAGTATTGTTTGTTTCAAAACTCTCACTTAAATTGCAACATGCTGCTTTTAGCAACTCTTTTTTATTGAGTGTTTCAATATTTATCGGATTAATGGTATTGATACTTCTGCCCCCACTGCTGCCCTCAATTTCAATTGCTTTTAATTCAGTAGCAGGCTCAAGCATAACATGCACAGATGTTTTACCCTGCACATCTATTGTATCAGATACATACCCAATGTAACTCACCGTTATAAACCTTTGTAAATCGGAATTGCGCTCAAGCGAAAAACTTCCGTCCGTTTCACTTACAGTTCCAATATTTGAATTTAACCAAATAATATTTGCACCAGATAAATTAATCATCTCGCCTTTATCGTTATTAGTCATTACATGACCAGAAATTTTTTGGCTATAAATTGAATTACAAGAAAATACGATGATTATAAAACTAAAAATTGAAAATTTCATTACAATTAGATTTTAATAAATGAAAAAATGGTCATTCACTTAGTGAACAACAGCACATTTATTTGTAATGAATCAAATACGTAAGAGTTGTATTTCGATTAACCTTTCCCTACCAGATTTTGGAGGAGGTAATCCAGTGCTATGTTGTGGTAATTCTTTTTCTATTGAAGGGACAAAATCTATATATACTAATTCAATAGCAGGTGGTAATTCATCAACAATAATATTGCGCTGAGCAAATGCCTGAAAATCGAATTTGATGAAATTTGTTTCATCATTGCAACAATTTGAACTGAACTCAGTTTCTGCTTTCGGTAGCTCAATTGCGCAGCAAGAATCAATTTTAGTAGGCGAAACTTCTTGATTGCCATTCATAAAGCAGAAATGCGTAAACAACGTAAATCCAGTTGATGTGGTGAACAAAATCACCATCAACCCGTAAATACCCATATGTTTGAACATCTGCTTCAACGATACAAAGTTATCAATTTTACTTCAAAATGACCAAATTGCCCTTTTCAGAGCAATAAAAGTGACTGATTACGGGTTTATAACGGTTATCTTTACATATTAGTTTGAACTTTTATCAATTTTTTTAGTCTATAGCTTATGAAAAGAATGCATCACCTAATTGTATTTACTGCCATTGCAACCATATTTGTGCTGAGCTCTTGCACAAAAAAAGAGGGTTGTATGGATCAAACTGCCACCAATTTCGACCCAAATGCAGAGGCTGACATGGGTTGTTTGTATGCTGAAGGCGGCTTTGCCGTTGAATTTCACATGCATCAATATATTGGCGGTGCTGAGTTTATAGAGGAAACACAGCATACAATTAATGGCGTTGCCACCAACTTAAATTTGGTGCAGTTTTATGTTTCCGAAATAAAATTGGTAGATGCGGCAGGCGCAGAAACTTCAGCTCCTGGAGTTTATTTATTGATTAGCCCCGATGTTGAGGAATATACAATTGGCAACTTGCCAACTGGCGATTATACCAAAATCAGGTTTAATGTTGGTATTGATTCAATTACAAACCATGGTGATCCCAGTTTATATGCAATAGGCAATCCGCTTGGCGCACAATTTCCAAGTATGCATTGGGGATGGAGTTTTGGATACATCTTTATGAGAATAGATGGTGAAGTTGACAGCGATGCGGATGGCATGCCCGATCCTGAAGGGCAATTTGAAATGCACCTAGGCAGCGACAGATATTTAGCAGCAATTGAAATTGATTATCCCATTACGATTGGGCAAGGAAATGAAAATATTGTGCATTTAAAAGTTGATTGGGATACTTTTTATACTGGTGTTGATATGGCAAATGACAATACAACGCACGTAACAGACAACGAAGCGCTTGCTGATATTTTATATGAGAATACATTTAATATGTTTTCACCTGAATATTAAATGACGAATTCGAGTACAACATATTATGTATGTTTATTCATTGTGGGAGTTTTACTCATTTCCTGCAAAAAAGATACCTTAATTCTTGAAGAACCAGCGGCATATGTGCTAAAAGTACCCGCTGGTTTTGCATTTCCTGAAATTCCAGATGATAACCCATTAAATGCAGCAAAAATTGCATTAGGAAAAAAATTATTCTACGAAAAAGCATTGTCTGTTGACTCAACTATTTCGTGCGGTTCGTGCCATAAACAAGCATTTGCGTTTAGCGATAATATAGCTATAAGCACTGGCGTGGCAAACAGACCTGGTTTTAGAAATACTTCCTCATTAGCCAATATCGCTTGGGCGCCTGAAATGTTAATGGATGGCGGTAATCCAACCATAGAAACACAAGTTTACGTTCCTATTGAAACACATTTTGAAATGGATTTTAATATGGTTTTATTAGTTGATCGTTTAAGTGCCAATCAAGATTATGTTACTGAGTTTAAAGCAGTATTCGGGAAAGGCCCCGACCCTTTTGGCATTACACGTGCACTTGCGGCTTTTGAGAGAACTATTATTAGTGGAAATTCAAATTACGATAAATATTATCATCAAGGAAACAATTCAGCATTAAATGCATCTGAAATAAATGGGATGAATTTATTTTTTAGCCCCGCATTAAATTGCAGTGGCTGTCATTCGGGATATTTATTTACAAATTATACTTATCAAAACAATGGATACTTTTCAGATTACAGCAGCGATTCTGGTCGTGCACGTATTACATTATTGCACGAAGACGCAGGTAAATTTAAAGTGCCAAGTTTACGCAATATTGGGCTAACAGCTCCTTACATGCACAACGGCGAAGTAGCAACATTGAATCAAATAATTGAGCAATACAAAAATGGTGGCACTAGCTATGAAAACCAAAGCGAATTAATTCAACCCTTCACATTAACTATTACAGAACAACAAGATTTAATCAATTTTTTATTGTCACTTACCGACGATGAACTCCTAAACAATTCAGAACTTGCGGAATAATTGCAAAAAAACTTGTGAATAAAAGTTTATCTAAAATTTGACAATTGATGGATACATTTAAACGATATAAAATATTTAATTTCTAATTTTACCATTAGTTATGAAAAATCGATTTGCAATGCTTTGCATTTTTGCTGCGCTAATATTATTAACGCGCTGCGATGTAGACCCTTATATAACCGACGGACCCGAAGCGTGGGTTTACGATCCCACGCCATATACTGCTGAAAAACCAATGGGTATTCCACCGCTGCCAACTTTCGCAACTAATCCATTAACTGCAAAAGGGGTTGAATTAGGCCGCAAGCTATTCTATGACCCACTTTTATCTGCCGACAGCACCTTGAGTTGTGCAGGTTGCCATAGTGTTGCACACGCTTTTTCTGATACTGTTGCATTGAGTATTGGTGTTGATTACCTGCCAGGCAAACGCAATGCAATGCCAATTTATAATTTAGGTTATCAACCGTCTGAAAATGGATTTTTTTGGGATGGTCGCGCAATTACGTTAGAAGAACAGGCATTAATGCCAATAGTAGATCCATTAGAAATGCATGAAATATTACCTAATGTAATAATTAAATTAAACCGTAGCGAATTCTATCCTCAATTATTTTATGAAGCCTTTGGTGAAACTGAAATTAATGATGAATTAACCGGAAGGGCAATTGCACAATTTATTAAATCTGTTACAAGTGGTAACAGCCGCTTCGACAAAGCATCGGCAGGCGAAATATTTTTAACTGATCAAGAAGTACTAGGCTACGAATTATTTAATGCATTGGATGGTGGTGATTGTTTCCATTGCCATGGTATAAATGGTGGATTGTTTACCGATTATCAATATCGCAATAATGGATTAGATGATGCCAATCGTTTTTTCGATTTTCTTGATCACGGCTATGGTGATGTTACTGGTGATACTGTTGATTACGGAAAGTTTAAAACCCCTTCGTTACGCAATATTGAATTAACTGCTCCGTACATGCACGACGGGCGATTTGCAACGTTAGAAGAAGTTTTAGATTTCTATTCTGAATCAGTAAACGAAAATCAATTCACCGATAATTTTATGCAATTTTCATTTCAAGGTGGTGTGCAATTAACGGCTGAAGAAAAAGCAGCAATTATTGCATTCCTAAAAACACTTACAGATGAAACCTTTGTAGATAATCCAGCATATGGCAATCCGTTTTAATTGTTATTAATTAGCAATTTCAACAGTGTCGCTAAATTGTTTCATTTCTAAAAGTACTTCTTTAATTAATTCTTCATTAAATGCATCAACTGGTAAAGTGTAGTTGAAATCTACCCGCCATTTATTATCTATTCGAATTAATAATGTTTTCATCGAAGTGCTGTCTAATGATGACCAAACATGAATAAAAGCAGAATCATTTTTTATGATAGATTTATTTTCTTCAGCCTGATATTCATATTTTGTTGGTTCCGATGCTTCAATTATTTGTAGCGCACCTTCAATAAATTTAAAATCGTTACGCAATTTATCTTTGCTGGCATCAGTAACTAAGGCACTTGCTGCTTCAAGATTGTGTTGGTTGTATAACAAATTATAAAATTCGATGGCAACCGATTCCGGAGTCGATTTTTTTGTAGAACAGGAACTTAGCAGTATCGCAGTTACAATTAAACTGGTTATTGATAATTTGAACATAACAGTGAATTCGATACAAATTAAGGCAAAGCAAAGGAGATTAGAAAATAATTGTATAGTGTTTTGGCAATTTTAGCTTGTTATGACAAGTGCATTACAATCTGGACTGTATTGCCTGCGGTTCCCGTTATACGGAAGGGAGGATGTTTAGATAACAATTATGATGCGAATTACACTGCTAATATATTTGCTGCGCTGCAGGATAAGCATATCTCCTTCACCATTTAACAATCACCTTATATATTACACAACAGTCCAAATGGGAACCATTTCGCATTACATACAACCTAACGCTGTTTTAAAGCGGTGTGTTGTTTTGTCGATGCAGGGCAAAACGTATTACGCCAAAAGGTTATTCGTTCAATTGAAATTAAGGGGTTATTTTTTTGAAGATAATTTTCATAGTATTTTGAATAATGCGCTAAACATATAATTTAGGTGCTATCTGTTTTACAAATCAATCAATAATTTTAATTCCTCTTTTTAATAATTGTATTAACAATATAGGTACAAAGCTTGTAACAACTATTATCAGCCACACTTCGGCACTAAGTATTTGGAGTCCAAGTATTGCTCTTAGTTGAGGTATTAGGTAAAAAACTGCCATAATTATTACACAAAGGAGCAAGGCATACCAAACAAATTTATTACGCGTAACCTCATTTTTTATAAATGCAATTTTTCGTGAAGATAAATTGAACACATGCCATAATTGTGATAATGCCAAACAAAAGAAAGTAATATTATTACAAATTGCTGGTTCGTAATCGAGATAATAGCTACAATACCAACTAATCAACATAATTGGTAATGCCAATAGCAAGGCGTATACGATTATATTAATCCAATCTTTTTTAATAATAATACCTTCCGATGGATTACGAGGAGGATTTTTCATGGTAAGTTTATTGCCTTTGCCCATGCCCAATGCTAATGCGGGAAAAATATCCGTAACTAAATTGAGAAACAGAATTTGCAAAGGAAGAATTGAGAAGGAGAAGCTTAATAAGCCATAAACAAAAACGATGAAAATTTCACTCAAATTGCAGGAAAGCAAATACACCAAAAACCTTTTAATATTTTGAAAAATTGCCCTACCTTGTTCAATGGCCGAAACAATAGAAATAAAGGAATCATCTTTCAACACCATTTCAGCAGTTTCTTTAGCTACCTGTGTGCCTCTTAAGCCCATGGCAATTCCGATATCTGCTTTTTTTAGTGCTGGTGCATCATTTATGCCGTCACCAGTCATGGCTACAATATCCCCCCTATCTTGATAAAGGCTCACCATATCCAATTTCTGCTTTGGGTCAACTCTTGCAAATATGGTTGCAGCAAACAATTTATTTTCGGATTGATTACTATCCAATTCTTTGCCATTGATAACGATATTTTCTTTATCGGATAATTTTATTTTTTCTGCAATATTAAGAGCGGTTGCAGGATGATCGCCAGTAATCATAATTACTTTTATTCCGGCATCTCTGCAAGATTGCAACGCACCAACTACATCCATTCGTGGAGGATCATAAAATCCGATAAAACCAGCAAAGGTTAAATCAATTAAAAAATTATCAGTTGTAATAGCATTTCCTTCCTTGAAGGCAAATGCTAAAACTCTTGTGCCTTGAGCCTGTATTGCTTCTGCTTTTTGTAAGAATATTTTTTTCTCCGCATCAGTTAGTTTTTCAATAGTATCTTGCTTGCAGTAATTAGTACACTTTTCTATTAGCACTTCCACAGCGCCCTTAGCTGCTACAAAATTTGTGTTTTCAGTTTTATGTAACGTTCCCATTAATTTGGTTTCAGAACTAAATGCCTCCTCTGCCACACGTGGATATTGCTTGTTTATTTCAACAGCATCTATTTTATTATCTGCTACAAATTGCAATAGGGAAATTTCTAATGGGTCGCCCAACTGTTTTTCATTATTTCCATTATCATTTAAGACTGCATTATTGCAAAGTGTTGCAATTAGAAGAAGTTTATCTATAATCGTTTTATTATTTTCAGTGCTTATTTTGTTTTGCTCAACAACTATTTCCTCATCAAAAATTGTAAGATTACTGACTTCTATTTTGTTTTCAGTAAGTGTACCGGTTTTATCTGTAAATATTGTGTTGATGCCCCCGAGTGTTTCCACTGCTGCTAATCTTTTAATTAATACATTCTTTCTAGCCATACGCAACATTCCATAGGTTAATGCAATGGTGGCAACAATAGGCAACCCTTCGGGAATTGCGGCTACAGCAAGCGCCAATGCTGTTTCCACAATCAGGTACATTTCTTTACCTTGGATAATTCCAGTAACAATAAAAATAAGCGCAAACACCCCCGTAATCCAGATCAGTTTCTTAGTTAAGCCCTGTAACTTTTTCTCAAGCGGGGTAACATTTTGTTTTGCCGTTTCTACAAGTGATGTTATTTTGCCTAATTCAGTATAAAGCCCTGTGCCTGTAATAATAGCTTTGGCATTACCTTTTACAATAGCAGTGCCTTTAAAAATCATATTAGCCTGGTCGGCGATACCTACATTTTTTTCAAGTGCCTGCAATATTTTGTTGACTGGTAACGATTCGCCTGTTAGTGCAGATTCGTCTGCTTCCAATTGGTTGAGTTCAAATATGCGACCATCGGCAGGCACAATATCGCCAGCTTCTACAAGTAAAATATCGCCTGGAACAATCTGTTCGGAAGCAATTTCAATTACTGAGTTATCCCTTAATACTTTAGAAACGCTAACATCCATTTGTTTTAAGGCATTCATAGACCGGCGTGCCTGTAATTCCATAAAAAACCCCAAGGCTGTTGTTATAAATAAAACGCCAATAATAGAAAAACCCTCAATCCATTGTTCGAAAAAAAATGAAAATCCAGCAGCTACTACTAACAATAAAACGATTGGGCTTTTTAATTGCGAAAGCAGGATTAAAAAAATACTTTTTTGTTTTTGTGCTTTGTAGCCATTTAACCCATATGCTAAAATTCTTTTCTGCACTTCCGGTTCAGTTAATCCACTTTGCTGATTTGCGTGTATTATTTGTGAAATATTTTCAACATCCAATGAATGTGGAAATTCAATGGGATACGTGGCTTTAATACTTTCTTTTATCATTTTCGGGGTCACTCTTTATATTCATGATGTTGTTTGGTTGCAATAAAAGCATTATCAAGAAATGCTCAGCACTAAAAACCAAAAGTTGATATAGTGTATTTCTGGGAATTAAAAATGTTGAGGATTATATTTTATTAAATGTTTTAAAAAAATAATCAGGGTTTTATTTAATGTGGTTCCTTACCAAAATGAAATTGCTGAAACCAAACGTACAAATTGCACATGCTCTCAAATGTATCTATTTTTGCGATAAAATCAACTTTTTTCAGCTGAAATAGGACTTGTTACTTAAATGTTGTAAGGAAAAGCCATGATTATGAAAGATTATTTTTTTCAAGTTCAACCCAAATTAATCAATAGACATTAGCAAATCAATCAAGGGCGGGTTATAGTAGCAGTTAATTTCAGTTTCATCAATCATTAGGTTAGTTGTAGAGGCCTTCCGATTGTTTGTAAAATTTCTTTGGGAAGCTTATTCACATTGTTGGGTTTTTTTAGACAACTTAATGCGCCAAGTTTGTGAAATTCATCTATATTTTGCTTAGTAATTGAAGCGGAATACATAATTACCGGAATGCTTTTGAGTTGCTCATCTTTTTTAAGTTCCTTTAAGCATTCCCGCCCATCAATTCGCGGCATATATATATCAAGAAAAATGAAATCGGGTAGCTGATCCGTTTGCCGTAATTGCTGAAGTGCTTCAACACCATCTTTTGCTTCAAGGCATATTGCCGAACTTAACATTTCTGTTAATGCTTCTCTAAAAAAGAACCTATCTTCTTTGTCATCATCAATTATCATGAAAATTTGCTTCATTTATGCTAGTTGTTTAATTGGAAGTATAACATGAAACGCTGCACCCAAGTTTTCTTTGGCCAATGTAAATAATTCGCCATGATGGTCTTCAACAATTTTTTTTGAAAGCGCTAAGCCAATGCCTGTGCCTATGAAAACGTCTTTGCTGTGAAGACGTTGGAATATGTCGAATATTTGTTTAGAATAATGTTGGTCAAATCCAATGCCGTTGTCTTTGAAAATTACTTTTACATAAGTTAACAACGGATTTAAGTTTGGATATTTTTGAATTTCCTTTTCTGAAAGTTTGTGTGATGTGATACTAATAACTGGTGGTACATCTTCCTTAGAAAACTTAAGTGCATTGCTGATGAGGTTATAAAAAAGTTGATTCATGTGCAATTTGATTGCCTCAATAGTTGGGAGTTCATCGAATATTATTTGGGCATTTTTTTCCTGAATGAGTAATTCAAAATCGCTTAAAACGCTTTTTAGTGTCTCATTTAAATCTGTTTGCACAAATAATTTTTCGTATTGAAGCAAGCGTGAATAATTGAGCAAGTCGCGAATAAGCGTTGACATGCGCAGAGAAGAGCCCTCTATTCTATCGAGATAGGATTTCACTTCTGCACTCAATCCATCTTTAAATTTGTCCTTTAATAGTGTAGAGAAGGTTATAATTTTTCTCAACGGCTCTTGTAAATCGTGGCTTGCTATATAGGCAAACTGGTCTAACTGTTTGTTGGTGTGTTTTAATTCCTCATTCAATTTGTGCAGTTCATCGGTTCGTTCAATTACCTTCAATTCTAATGAGTCTGCCAATTCAACTAATCGTTTTCCGTTTTCCTCTAACTGTTTTTTTGCAAAAACATAGTCGGTTATCTCCGTCGCAAGCACGGTGACACCTGTGATGGTATCATCCACATCCCTGTAGGGTTGATATATTAAATTAAAATAACATTCTTCTAATTTTCCGTTACGTTTGATGAGGGTTTTTATTTCATTTGTTGCAAAAGCTACTCCCGTAGAATAAACATCCATAAGCATTGTAGGAAACAGTTGGTCTTTTATTTCGGGCATTACTTCAAGCAAGGGTTTATCAAATATATTTTTCCCTTTACCCCATATAGCAATTATTGGTTCATTGGCAAAAGAGATTATCATTTCAGGTCCTTTTAAAATGGCAATAGCCAAAAGCGATTGTGACAGAATATTACTGAAACGTTTTTCGCTTGCTACAATTTTTTTGTGGGAAACTACTTTCTCGGTAATATTATTTGAAACCCCTGAAATACCAATTACCTTCCCCATATTATTTTTAATTGGTTCAATCACTAATTCATAAATTGAATTCGTACCATCAAAAGTGACTACAACTTCTGATTTTGACGCAATGCCTGAATTAAGTACTTCCTTTTTCAGCTCCGTGAGCCGCTTTGCCGTTTCAGGTTCAAGTATTTCGCTATCATCTTTCCCCAAAAGATTCACCGCATTAAACTCGGGAATTGCATTGTAAATCCAAGTATACTTTAGATTTTCATCTTGAGCAAAAGCAGTGTTAGCGCTTGCTTTTAATGCAAGTTTGAGGCGCATTTCGCTTTCTTCAATCTTCTTGAGGTTAACCACTTTTTCGGTAATATCTTCTATGGCGAGTAGCATTAATTGCTCTGAAGTATTGTTGCCAATAATCTGCAATGCATTCATTAGCAAATGGCGTTCACCAAGCGAAGGTAATTTAATCAATATTTCAAAGTCAACTAGCCGTTCTTTTAGTGGCAGAATTTTTTCAAGTAGTGATCTCATCATTGGATCATCCCACTGCTTATTTTGTATTTCATAAAACAATTTTCCTTCTATTTCGTGTTCTTCTGCATTAAATATTTTGTAGAATGACGCGTTGGCATTTTTTATGCGGAGTGTTTTATCAAGTACAACGAGTGGTTCGCGAATAGTGGAAACAATGCTTTCTGCATAAAAGTGTGATGCGTTCAGTTGTTCCTGCTTGTCAACCAACTCGTGATTTACGATAGTAAGTTCCTCGTTGGTTGATTGCAGTTCTTCTTTTGAGGTTTCTAATTCTTCATTCAAACTTTGCATCTCTTCGTTGCTGCTTTGCAATTCTTCATTGGCGCTTTGCAGTTCTTCATTGGCAGCTTCCATGTCTTCGGTTATGAATCGCATGTCTTCCCGTGTTTGCGAAAGTTCTTTTTCTAATTGTAAGTTTTGAGTTTGAGTTGCCTTTGATTTAGATGATGCAGATATATTTTCAACTTGTACAATCGGAATTATTTTCTCAAACCTAATTAAATAATGTGGCTCAATAGTATCGGTTAACGGAATAATTTCTATCGTAATCAAATATTGTTTGCCATTGGTATTTACAGGAATATTCTCTTTAATAACAGATGTTTGTTCTTTTAAGGCTCTGTGAATTGCGTTGCGTAACTCGAAGGCTAATCCTTCACGCGCCATTTTAATAAGATTGTGCGTTGGCTTGCCTTGAGGCGCCTGAAGAAAAGGTGTTATGTCACCATGAATGTGAACGATGTCCATTTGTTGATTCACTACAACGCTTGAAGGAGATTTCAAAATCATGACAGCCTCTGCACTTTTTCTGAAATCGGCTTGACCAGCTTCTTGTTTGTTCACAAATTTGTTAGTTGTTGGCAGGCCTTCTTCACTACTTATGTTTTTCAGGTACGCAGTTTCTGTTGCAACATGCATAAACCGCCCTGGAATGGCCTTACGCGAATAAATTTTCTCGTGTTTGCTTAACGGTGCAAATAAATTGGAAGATGCACCTATGGTTTCAGATTTTCCTAAAATAAGAAATCCATTTTCCTTAAGCGCATAATGAAAAGTGGTTAATGCCTTCTGCTGTAAGAAAGTATTCATGTAGATAAGCACATTGCGACAAGTTATTATATCCATCTTTGCAAATGGCGGGTCTTTTAAAAAATTGTGTGGTGCAAACACACACATGTCGCGAATGAGTTTGCTCACTTCATAACCGCCATTGTTTTTTATAAAATAATTCTTGAGCTGTGTTGCAGTTATTTTTTCTACATCGGCTTTAGTATAAATTGCTGCTCGCGCTTTCTTAATTGACTTCTCGGAGATATCACTTGCAAAAACTTGAATTTTGGTATTAGATAACTTATCTCCTAAAAATTCATGTAAGCAAATAGCAATTGAGTATGCTTCTTCGCCAGTGGAGCATCCTGCAATCCAGATACGAATATTATCTTCTACGGTTTTGTTCTTAAACAGCGCAGGAAAAACAGTTTCAGTTAATGCTTCAAAAGTTTTCGGGTCGCGGAAAAAAGCAGTAACCGGAATGAGCACGTCTTGAAAAAGTGCATCCTGTTCAGCCTTATTGGTGCGCAAAAGTTTTAAGTAATCTGCAAGGTTTTTCTTTTTTGCAATTGCAATTCTCCGCGCAATGCGCCTATGAAATGTCGGTTGTTTGTAATGGGTAAAATCTACTCCACTTCTTTGGCGAAGGATTGAAATAATTTGTTTAAAAACAGATTCATCATCTTTAGGTAAATCGTTTTGATCTATAAAAAAATGATTGGTTTTGTATGAGTTATTGATTTGCAAAAGTTGTGCAGGAATTTTTTCGGGATGTAAAATAAAATCAACCAATCCTGCATCTATCGCACTTTGCGGCATGCCGTCGTAAGCAGCGGACCCGGGGTCTTGCACAATGCTGATGCCTCCATGTTCTTTAATAGCTTTCAAGCCTTGTGTTCCATCCTTACCAGTGCCTGATAAAACAATACCAACTGCACACTCTTTGTGCACTTCGGCAAGCGATGTAAAAAAAATATCAATAGTAAGGCTTATTTTTTTCTCGCGGTCGCTGAGCTGCAATACACCATCTGTTGAGATAAGTAATTTGTTGGAGGGAATAACATAAATATGGTTGGGTGCAAGATGAATATCATCGGTGATTTCATGCACTGGAATTTTTGTTACTCGTTGTAAAATTTCCGGTAAAATACTTTCGTGCGAAGGGTCAAGATGCTGCACCAGCACATACGCCATTCCCGAATCTTCTGGTATTGCCTTGAGCAAACTTTTAAAGGCATCAAGTCCTCCTGCACTTGCGCCAATGCCAACAATGGGAAAGTTCTGCACTGTAGCAGGCGGTTGAGCGTCATTTTTTTGTGTAGTCATTGATAGGAAAAATAATTAATGAGAATATTTGTTGTGCTTAGCATTTTTTATTACTGAAATTATTAGTTGGTGAAGTTGCTTTTTATATTTGGAAACGGTGTAAATATTCACCAGCATATTTTTTTCCACTCATGTGATTTAAATTTATCTAAACATTCAAGTCCACTCCTCAACAATATGTTTTTGGCAATAAAACTTAAACCGCTAAGCTGATTTGCATGATTTAATAGTATAAACATTTGTTTACTTTTCTTGTCTTCAATATTGCAGTTAGATATATCAATTTCCGCTAAGGCATTGCTGAAATAAAGTTGGTCTTCTACATTATCTTCCAATAACATAAAAACTTTGCAAGTCCTCATTTTATTCTTTAATGTTAAAACTTTTTGGCAAGAAAATGAAAATAATTGTACTGTCATCATTTTAATAAATTTCTTTTTTTTGTTTCAAATTACTACTTTACTTTTACTAAGCTTGCAGGTTAAATTAAGCCGTACCATACTCGAAATTTGGAAAAAAAGCGGTGCTTTTATCCCTTTAGAAAAGGTTGACTTTCGGCTCTTCCATGTCTGCCGCGTTGCTGATTTCATGAAGTCAGTTTTATGGTAGCAGTACCCCCAATGTTGTAATATGTGAGTGATATTAAAAAAGCCTCTAATACAAACGTCTTCAAAAGTACTCAATAAATATAAAAGGTTTACTACTTTTCGGAAAAAAGGCGATGATAGATTTTATAACCAGTCAAATTCGGCAGCACACAGGGCAGTATTAACCCAGATTAAGCAATGAAGGTGATAATACCTTACATATTGCAATAAAATAATATGTTTCCAGCCAGAAACATGCTCTTTACAAATTGTTTGCTATTCAGGTTAAACCCAACTAAATCAATAGTTTGGTTGATTTACTAATGTCTATTGATTAATTTGTTTAAAGGCTTATTTATCCCACAAAAAAAACCGCCTCGAGTTGAGACGGTTTTGTATTTTAATGATTTCAGTTTAACTACATCCTAAGCTTTCGCCGCAATTAAGACATTTGTAGCAAGTGCCATTGCGAATAGTGGTGTGACCACATTTCGGACATGGTGGCGCATCGCCCATTAACGATCTGTTTGCAGCTTCAGCAGCATCAACAATTTCGTATTTTTCGGCAGTGGCCTTTCTAGTTGCCTGGTCTTTTTTTGCTTTAGATTCAGCTATCGGTTCGGTAACCGGGTAGTTGCCATTGGCTTCGGTTGATAAATCCTGAGTAGATTTTTCATACTGACTCAAATCTTCCGGTGCAACATGCACTAAGTCGGTGCGGTTTAGGTATTCAAATCCTAATAATCGGAACACATAATCCACTATAGAAGTACTGAATTTAATATTTGCGTGATCAACAGGTCCGCTTGGTTCGAAACGGGTGAAGGTAAACTTATCGGCAAACTCTTCTAATGGAACACCATATTGTAAACCTATGGATACCGAAATCGCGAAGCAGTTCAATAATGAGCGATAAGAAGCACCTTCTTTATGCATATCGATAAAGATTTCACCTAACGTGCCATCTTCGTATTCACCTGTGCGGACGAATATAGTTTGACCACCTATTTTAGATTTTTGAGTGAAGCCATCGCGTTTCGCTGGTAATTTTTTGCGTTCAACAACTCGTGACAATTGACGTTTGAAAATAGTGTCGGTTGATTGCATAATAATTGTGCGCGCGGCCTCTAAAACTTCTTCGGAAGTCCAAACATGTTTTGGTGCTTCAACTTCTTCTTTCGAATCGATTTTAGTTGATAAGGGCTGTGATAATTTAGAACCATCGCGATACAATGCATTGGCTTTCAAACCTAATTGCCAGCTCATCATATAACAACCTTCAATATCTTCAACTGTAGCTTCGTGTGGAAGGTTAATTGTTTTTGATATGGCACCCGAGATAAATGGTTGAACAGCACCCATCATTCGAACGTGTCCGTATTGGTGAATATAACGCTCACCAGTTTTTCCGCATTTATTTGCGCAATCAAATACTGAATAATGCTTTTCTTGTAAGTGCGGTGCACCTTCAATAGTCATTGTTCCGCAGATGTGATTATTTGCTGCTTCAATTTCTTCCTTAGAAAAACCTAAAGCGCGCAATAAATTAAATCCTTGCTCAGTATAATGCTCAGCGCTATAACCTAAACGTTCCATTGTTGCTTCGCCTAATGTGTAAACATTAAATGCAAAGTTGATATCGAACGCTGCAGCCATAATTGAATCAACATGTTCAACTTCTGCTTGTGCAAATCCTTTTAATTTTAAAGATTCATAATTAATGGAAGGCGCATTTTTTAATGTACCTGTTCCTTTTGCATAATTTACAATATCCTCAACGCTTTGGGCTTTATATCCGAGGTTTTTCAATGCCAACGGTATAGATTGGTTAATGATTTTAAAATAACCACCACCCGATAATTTTTTAAATTTAACCAAAGCGAAATCTGGTTCAACACCAGTGGTATCGCAATCCATTAATAAACCAATTGTTCCTGTAGGCGCTATTACAGTTGATTGTGCATTGCGGTAACCAAATTGTTCACCTAATTGCAAGGCGCCATCCCAAGCGTTACAAGCTGCTTTGAGTAAATACTCAGGACATAGTGCCTGGTCGATACCCATCGGTTTAATTTCTAGATTTTCATAGTTTTCTGAAGCGTTGTAAGCGGCATAACGGTGGTTACGCATTACGCGCATCATATCTTCCTTATTTAAATCATATCCTTTAAATGTGCCTAATGTGCCGGCCATTTCAGCAGATGTTTTATAAGAAATACCAGTCATTATTGCAGAAATAGAACCTGCAATAGCACGAGCCTTATCACTATCGTACGGAATGCCTGATACCATTAATACAGAACCTAAATTGGCAAATCCTAAACCAAGCGTGCGGAATTCATAAGATAATTCAGCCACTTCTTTTGAAGGGAATTGCGCCATTAATACCGAAATTTCTAATACAACAGTCCAAATGCGACAAGCATTTTCAAATGCCTCTACGTTAAATACGAGTTTATCATCGTCGTAAAATTTGCGCAAATTAATTGATGCAAGGTTACATGCAGTATTGTCGAGGAACATATATTCGCTGCATGGGTTAGATGCATTAATGCGTCCTGATTTAGGACAAGTATGCCACTCGTTTATTGTTGTATCATATTGAATACCTGGGTCAGCACAACGCCATGCAGCGTAAGCAATTTTTTCCCACAATTTTTTCGCGTTAACGGTTTTCATTACCTTACCGTTAGAGCGACCAATTAATTCCCAATCTTTTTCTTCTTCTAACGCTTTGAAAAATTTATTAGAAATACGAACCGAGTTATTTGAATTTTGTCCTGTAACTGTGCGGTAAGCTTCACCTTCATAATCAGATGAATATCCTGCAGCAATTAAGGCAGCAACTTTATCTTCTTCTTTTACTTTCCAGTCGATAAACGTTTCTATTTCTGGGTGATCTAAATCTAAACACACCATTTTGGCCGCACGACGTGTTGTTCCGCCTGATTTAATAGCACCAGCCGCTGCATCACCAATTTTTAAGAAACTCATTAGGCCGCTTGAAGTGCCGCCACCTGATAATTTTTCACCTTCACCACGAATTTTGGAATAGTTAGTTCCTACACCTGAACCATATTTAAAGATACGCGCTTCACGAGTCCACAAATCCATAATACCACCAGCGTTAACTAAATCGTCATCAACACTTAAAATAAAGCAAGCATGAGGCTGAGGACGCTCATAAGCTGAAGTAGATTTTTTTAGCTCTTCAGTTACTGGGTCAACATAATAATGCCCTTGAGGTTTTCCTTTAATGCCATAAGCTGAATATAAACCGGTATTAAACCATTGCGGTGAATTTGGTGCAGCTAGTTGACCAACAAGCATAAATACCAATTCATCATAAAATATACCTGCATCTTTAGCTGAAGCAAAGTACCTATATTCTTTTCCCCATTGCATCCAACAGTCAGCCATACGATGTGCAACCTGTTTAATAGATGTTTCACTTCCTAAAGAACCATCGGCTTGCGGAACACCTGCCTTGCGGAAATACTTCTGCGCAAGAATATCAGTTGCTACCTGACTCCATTCTTTTGGAACTTCAACATTATACATTTCAAATACTGCATCCCCGGTTGTATTCCGGATAACGGAAGCACGCAGCTCATAGTCGTACTGGTCGTACGGACTCACTCCCTCTTTTGTAAAGTAGCGGTTAAACTTTAACCCTGCTTTTTGTTTTTTAGCGCTGGCCATAAATTAATTCAGATTCGTTTCGGTTCGTAAATTGGTAATTGGTTATCGACAGGAAAACCTCCCACTTTTCGGCGAGAGGTTTCACGAAAGTAGGACATTAAACTGTTTACAAACAAGTACCACTTTTCCACCCCCCTGTTCATAAACGACCTTTTGTATTGTTTACACTGCAATGCGTTTGTACACATATATTTTTATATAATATGATTGATGAATCGTACTGTGTTCTTATGTTGAAATAAACATATAAAATGGGGAAAACATTTCATAAAAAAATTTGGATACAGCAAAAAGAGATGTTTAATAGGTATAAAATGAAATAAATTATACGTATCTTTATTTTTCTTACGTATAATGAAGACAAAACTCACTTTAAGTATTAATAAAAACGTAATTAAAAAAGCACGTGCAATTAGTCGTATTCAAAAGCGTTCTGTATCTGCTTTGTTTGAAGATTACATTGAACGTTTGTATGAAACCAATGATACAAACGATAAAAAACCGTCAGTAATTTTATTATCAAAAGGTATTATTAAATGGAAATACCCTGAACATATTTCTTATAAAGAATTAATTAAAAACAAAGAAGATAAACCCGCTCGTTGAAAACCGTTTTTATAGATACCGATATTTTGCTCGATTTTTATTTCGGGAGAAAACCTTTTGGCGATTATGCGGAGCAGGTTTTGGTATTATGTGCAACAAAAAAACTGGAGGCATTTATCAGTATGCAAAGTATTATTACCTGTTATTATTTTTTGCGAAAAGAAATAGGCAAAGTAAAAGCAGTTGAACATTTGCAACAACTATTACAAATTGTTGAAATTGTTGAAATGAATAAACAGGATATATTAATGGCATTTAATTCTAATTTCACTGAACTAGAAGAAGCCTTGCTGCATAATGCTGCAACCAAAACTGAATTTACCGATGCCATTATTACCCGTAACCCAAAGGATTATAAAAATGCGGTGGTGCCGGTAATCAGTGCGGGGGAGTTTATGAAAAGGTATCAATTATAACTTCAGTGATAACAATCAAAAAAAATGTGCAATTGAATGCCTAAAATGAACTTTTTTCAAATTTTGTATGTATATACATACATATTGCAAAAAATTGCGCTGTTCGCATATCAACTTAAACAAAGGAGGTATTATGAAAAACACGGTATTACATCTGGCAAACACCCGCGGACACGCAAACCACGGCTGGCTCGATTCTTATCACACCTTCAGTTTTGCGCAGTATTATAATCCAGAACGCGCAAACTTTGGCGCATTAAGGGTATTAAATGATGATACCGTTGCCGCTGGAATGGGCTTTGGCCGTCACCCTCATGATAATATGGAAATTATTTCAATTCCATTGGAAGGCGATTTGGAACATCAGGATAGTATGGGTAACAAAACCGTAATTCGCGCCGGCGACATTCAAGTGATGAGCGCCGGAACCGGAGTTACACATAGTGAATACAATAAAAACAGCGACCAACCGGTAAATTTTTTACAGATATGGGTGTTTCCCAATGCAAAAAATGTTGCGCCGCGTTACGATCAGATTATCCTAAATGTAGCCGACAGCAAAAATAAATTACAACAAATAGTATCGCCCAACCCGGATGATGACGGTGTGTGGATACACCAGAATGCATGGTTTCATTTAGGCAATTTCGAAAATAATATTAATTGCACTTATCAGTTAAAAGATAATGCAAATGGTGTGTATTTTTTTGTGCTAAGCGGTGCTGTTACAATTGATGAACAGCAATTAAATAAACGAGATGGTTATGGTGTTTGGGAAGTAACTTCTTTAAAATTAACTTCTACCGAACAAAACACAAAAATATTGGTTATGGAAGTTCCAATGCAATTTAATTAAATAAACAAATAAAACAAAAATGAGTACAGCAACTACAACAACAAGAAACTGGGTGGTAGATCCAACCCATTCAACTATCGGATTTAGTGTAAAACACTTAATGATGACAACCGTACGCGGTGAATTTGAAAAATACACCATCGATGTAACCACAACAGGTGAAGATTTTATGACTGCAAAAATTACATTTGCAGCCGAAACCGCAAGTGTAAACACACGCAACGAAGGACGTGATACCCATTTAAAAAGCGATGACTTTTTTGATGCAGAAGCATATCCTGCAATTACATTTAAACCAACAAAATTTGAAAATGTCGACAAAGATGGCAGTTATGAATTATATGGCGATTTAACCATTCGCGATGTAACAAAAAACATTAAATTAGATGTTGAATTTGGTGGTGTAATGAAAGACCCTTGGGGCAATGCAAAAGCAGGTTTTACCATTAATGGAAAAATTAATCGCACCGACTTTAAATTAAACTGGAATGCAGCATTGGAAACAGGTGGTGTATTAGTGAGTGAAGATGTAAGAATTAATTGTGAATTACAGTTGATTGAAGTGAAGTAAAAAGAAGTGCAGTGCCACTGAATGAAAAATTGATATTGTATAAACCCGTTGATAAGTCGACGGGTTTTTTATTTTATGATTGAACAAAATTGTTTGATTAAACAAAATTTAAATCAAATTTAAAAACCAAAATCTTGCTCACTCAAAAGTCCGAGCAGGGTTCTTGCCGCCTGTATAAATAATTATTCTTGGCAAAACCCTGCGATTGTTCCCAATATAATTATTATTTAGCAGTGTGTCTGTAAAAACTATTCATCAATAAACCAATACAAGTTATTTTATTACATTCACTTACTACAAGTGGTTATCACTTTTTGAAATGACAAATATCTATGATGACATCTACAATTGGTTCGACATTTTAAAAAAAGAAGGAAATTATATTTTGGGTTATGTAATAATGCCAAATCATTTGCATTTATTATTAAAATTAAACGAAAACTGCAAATCGATTAACCGCTTAATTTCGGAGGGCAAAAGATTTCGTGCTTATGCAATTGTGCAAAGACTAAAGAAATTAAACCTGAAAGAAAAATTAAACGTATTGGCCGAAGGTGTAAGTGATGTCGAAAAGCAAAAAGGGTCTAAGCATAAAATATTTACAGAATCTTTCGATTGTAAGGAATGCTATACCAGTGAATTTATTCAACAAAAATTGAAATACATGCATAATAACCCAGTTAAAGCCGGATTTGTAAATAATGCAGAAGACTTCAGGCATTCTTCGGCTAAATTTTATTTATCTGGAGAGCAAGGCCATTATCCGGTGACAAATTATTTACTTTATTATGATGTTCCTATTGCATAAACGCGTATCATCCTATAGTCGCAGGGTTTTACCGGATTTATTATTTTTTAATATGGTAAGAACCCTGCTTGGACTTGTAAATTGAACAAAATTTTAGTCCAATCTCAACACCTAAATCTTGCTCAATTTTGCTCACTGGCTGTTTTAATTCATCAAATAGCATCGAATTAGCATCATCTAGCCCTGA
>Ga0105044_10000685_pt1 | contig 42704 bp, 36 predicted proteins | sample MAT01_FD_78092 | JGI IMG/M metagenome (GOLD analysis project Ga0105044, IMG submission 78092) | Freshwater microbial communities from Lake Fryxell liftoff mats and glacier meltwater in Antarctica - MAT-01 | ecosystem: Environmental > Aquatic > Freshwater > Ice > Liftoff microbial mat | place...
CAGCGGGGTGATATTATTGTATCAACAACCCACCGAACGCTCAACCCAACCCCAGCGGGGTGATATTATTGTATCAACAACCCACCGAACGCTCAACCCAACCCCAGCGGGGTGATATTATTGTATCAACAACCCACCGAACGCTCAAGCCAACCCCAGCGGGGTGATATTATTGTATCAACAACCCACCGAACGCTCAAGCCAACCCCAGCGGGGTGATATTATCGTAACACCGTACCATACCACGCCACCCCAACCCCAGCGGGGTGATATTATTACAAAATACCAATCATGGAATCAATTTGCATCTCAAGGTCAGCATTTTCTCAACACCAATGCACCGCATCGCTACAATTCATAATTCACAGAATTATATTCATCACAACCACCACAATCATTAAACCCAGAATAAGCAGCAGACCTTATAACAAATCGTAGTTTGTAACAAAATCAAATGTTTCAAGCCAATAACCTGTTCTTTTCAAATTGCTTGCTTTTCAGGTTAACCCCAACTAAATCAATAGTTTAATTAATTTGTTAATGCCTATTGATTAATTTGGGTTGAAGAAATAAAATTAACAGGAGAGCACCCAAACCTCAAAACCATCTTATTTTTCTAAACACCAAGTACAAAATAACAGAAACGCAAATCGCCAAAAACATTACCATCACAAAACCATTATTAGAATGTTCGAATGGTAAATTAGTAAAGTTCATTCCGAAAAAACTCGCAATTAAAGTTGGCACCATTAGGATGATGGTTATAGATGTTAATCGCTTCATCACCGAGTTCAAATTATTAGAAATAATTGACCCAAATGCATCCATTGTTCCATTTAGGATATTCGTATAAACCGTTGCCATTTCTAGTGCTTGGCTACTATCAATAATAATGTCGCTCAAATAATCATTCATTTCTTCATCGGTTTTAATGCCGAGAAAATTGGTGCGCTGAATTTTCATCATCAACAATTCATTCGCGCGCAAGTCAGTTACGAAGTATACCAACGATTTTTGAATGTTTAATAATTTCGCTAGTTCGGTGTTGCGACTGGAATGCATCAATTCTTTTTCAATAAGATATCTGCGTTTATTCATTTCATCCAAATATTGAATAAAATAAAATACATTCTTTTCAAATATCTTCATCACAATCATACCTTTTTCACTTGGCGATAAATGTTTGATGGCAATTGAGAAGAACCAATCAATAACTTTATTTTGAGCCGATGAAATGATGATATTATAATCTTGCGTCAAAATAATGCCAATAGGAATAGTGATGTAAAATGCATCGTTATCTATCGAATTTTCCATGTCGTTTTCGATAGGTGTGTTAATCACGATTAACTTAACATTATCATCCTGCTCAAAACGGGAGCGTTCGTTAATGTCTATAGAGTCGAGTAGATAATCTATCGGAATATCGATAGCATCACTTAAAGTTGCAAGTCGTTTATGGTCGAAGGGAGGATATACGTTTATCCAGCAGTCTTTTTCAGGCTTCTCAATTTCTACAATGGTATTATTCGATTTTTTGTAGTATTTGATCATCGCTCTCCATCTGTAGGTGAAAAATTTGGACGTGCAAAGATACGGTTTACCTTTCTTAAAACAAACATTTTTGGAAATAGGGCTAAAACTTGGTCCTGCCGGGCTTAAATACTTGCTAGAATTGGTTTGAGGTAAACTTTCAAATGTCCAAAAATGGCGGATTTCTTATATTTCAGAGCAATATCAGCAATATTAAGGCTATTTTTCGTCTGGAAGTGGCACAATGCCATCAAAAACCTTGACTCCAGGGCCAATTAGCCAAATATTAGTAAAGCTACCATCTGTCTGTTTATCGAATCGCACCTTGAGTCGGCCGCCCATTGTTTGTAATTGCACCTCTTGCTGTCCGAAGGGCAAATCCATTGCAATACCACAAACAATAGCCGCAGCAGTTACGCCCGTTCCACAGCTAAGTGTTTCATCTTCAACGCCACGCTCGTATGTTCTTATATGAATTATGCCATCTTTAGTATCAATAAAGTTGACGTTGGTGCCAGCCGGGGCAAAATCGCTGTGATATCTTATAGCGGCGCCTTCTTTTTTTATGTCGATAGTTGCGGTATCTTCCACAAATGAAACATAATGTGGAGAACCAGTATTCAAATTATAATTGTTTGTATCAACCAAAACTGACGGCACGTCATTCATTTTTAAATAAATTATGTCATCTTTTATATAAGCCTCATGTAAACCGTCGACCGCGTTGAAAACATAATTTTCTTTAATTATTCCAAGTGTATTTGCAAAATTAATTATACATCTTCCACCATTGCCACACATAGAGCTGATGTTGCCATCTGCATTGTAATAAACCATCCTAAAGTCGCATCCCAACTCATTTTCAAGCAACATTACGCCATCTGCACCAATCCCAAACCGGCGGTCACACAACTGTCTAATCCACTGTGTATTATTATGGTCTATAATCCCTTCTCGGTTATCGAAAAGTATAAAATCATTTCCAGTTCCTTGGTATTTAGAAAACTTTATAGGCATGTTTTGCGTTAAAAGAATTTAAATTCGTTAAATATTGTTAAGCGAAAATACGACAATCTTATAGTTTGCGTTTAGAGCATGAAATTTGATAATAAATAATTGTATAAAATAATTCGATATGAAATTAAAAATGATTCTTTTTACTGCTGTTATTGCCATGGTAAGCTCGGTGGCATCGCTTGTTGTTTATGAAAAGTTTTTAGGTGGAAATGATGGCGTTAACGGATTAAATAATCCTTACCAATTTACGAGTGCAAATTTTCCAGTTGCGCCAAGTGGTATGGCTCCTGTAGATTTTACCTATGCTGCTGCGTTAACTACGCCATCGGTGGTGCATGTTAAAACCTCATTTAAGCAATCTGCATATAATGGTAACGATGATGTATTCAGACAGTTTTTTGGTGATGACTTTTCGTGGGGCAACCCAAATGGACAGGCATCTGGTTCAGGTGTTATAGTAGATGGGGATGGATATATTGTAACTAATTATCACGTAGTAAAAAATGCGGATGCCATTCAGGTTGTTTTTTATGATAAACACACAGCAGAAGCCAAATTAGTTGCAGCTGATCCTTCAACAGATATAGCAGTTTTAAAAGTTGATTTAAAAGATTTGCCTAATGTAAAATATGGAGACTCTGATTCGGTTCGGGTTGGTGATTGGGTAATGGCGGTTGGAAATCCATTCGATTTAGCTTCAACTGTCACAGCAGGAATTGTAAGTGCAAAAGGTCGCAAGATTGATATATTAGGTGCCAATGCGTCAACACCTGTTGAATCGTTTATACAAACCGATGCTGCCGTTAATCCGGGAAATTCTGGAGGTGCGCTAGTAAATTTAAAAGGTGAATTGATAGGTATAAATACAGCCATTGCAACGCCAACAGGAACATTTGCAGGTTATTCGTTTGCGGTGCCAGTAAATATTGTTAAAAAAGTAGTTGCCGATTTAAAGAAATACGGAATTGTGCAACGCGCTTATTTAGGTGTTGAAGTTGATGTTACCAAAGAAGATGTTGGTGGTGTTTACGTTTCAAATGTTATTGCTGGTTCAGGTGCAGGAGATGCAGGAGTTGATATTGGGGATATAATTACTCATATTAATTCCTCACCAATCAATTCTTTCCCCGAATTGCAGGAGCAGTTGAGTAAATATGGTCCGGGCGAAAAAGTTAATGTTAGTATTCTGCGGAACAAAGACAGGAAAAACATTGTTGTGTTGTTAAAGAATCAAAAAGGTAATACGGAAATTTTAAAGAAAGAAGTAAATGAAGTAGTAACAAGTTTAGGCCTTGAAACTGAGGATGTAATTGGAAAAGAAGCTGATTACTATAACATTGATGGTGGCGTAAAAGTTACTGGAATTAAAAATGGTAAAGTATATCAGCAGACGAAAATTAAAGAAGGGTTTATAATTACAGGAATTGATGATAAAAAAATTGTAAATTATAATGATTTGGCAAAGATTTTGCTAGATAAGAGTGGTAAGAATGTAATAATTGAAGGATTTTATCCGTCGTATCCTAACAAAATGTATAATTACGGGTTAAGTCTTTAAAGATATAGGGTAATTGGGTTTTCAAATGTGAGCTCCGCTTAGTTTCCGCTCGGAAACGGCGGGGCTTTTTTTTATGTATTAATTTACAATATCTTGCAGCTCTTTTAATTTCATTAAAGCTTCAATGGGAGAGAGGGTATTAATATCTAAATGCTCAAGTATTTCGCGTATCTTAATTAATTGAGGATCATCCATGCTAAACATATTTAACTGGAAAGTTTGCGCCTGCATCTTTTTCAACTTATCCTTTAAGTCAACGCCTATGTGTTTATCTTCCAATTGCTTTAAAATTTCGTTGGCGCGATTAACTATTTGTGGCGGCATACCTGCCATTTTTGCCACGTGAATACCGAAACTGTGTTTGCTACCACCTTGTTGCAATTTACGCAGGAAAATAACCTTATTACCTGCCTCTTTAGTGCTTACGTGAAAATTCCGAATGCGTTCAAACTTCGTTTCCAATTCAATTAATTCGTGGTAATGCGTTGCAAATAAGGTTTTGGCTTTTGCTGCTGGGTGTTGATGTAAAAACTCGCATAAGCTCCATGCAATAGATATACCATCGTAAGTGGATGTGCCTCTACCAATTTCATCTAATAAAATTAAGCTGCGATTAGAAATATTATTCATAATACTGGCAGTTTCATTCATCTCTACCATAAATGTAGATTCGCCTGATGAAATATTATCGCTGGCACCTACGCGTGTAAATATTTTATCTACAATGCCTATTTTCGCTGCTGCTGCGGGTACAAAACTGCCCATTTGCGCCATTAATACAATTAATGCTGTTTGCCGCAACAAGGCCGATTTACCCGCCATATTTGGCCCCGTAATAATTATAATTTGTTGGTCGTCAGTATCTAGGTAAATAGAATTGGGAACATAACTTTCGCCAATAGGCAAATGATGTTCGATAACTGGATGACGACCATCGGTAATGGCAATAGCATAATCTTCAGTTATTTCTGGTTTGCGATAATTATACTGCACAGCAATGTTTGCAAAATTGAGCATTACATCGAGTCTTGCAATTACCGAAGCATTTTGTTGAATCGGTTTTACATATTCTTGCAGTGCAGCAATTAATATCTCATAAATTTTTTGCTCAAGGGCAAGAATTTTTTCTTCGGCACCTAAAATTTTATCTTCATATTCTTTGAGCAGTGGCGTAATAAAGCGCTCCCCAGTTGTTAAGGTTTGTTTTCGAATCCATTCAGTTGGAACTGCATCTTTATATTTATTGGTAACCTCAAGAAAATATCCAAACACGTTATTGAAACCAATTTTTAGACTCGGAATTCCTGTTCTTACAATCTCCTCTTGTTGCAACTTCAACAAAAAATCTTTTCCTGATGTACCAATGGCGCGCAATTCATCCAATTCGGGATGCACGTCTTTTTTTATTAAGCCGCCTTTGTGAATGAGCGCAGGAGCATCTTCTGCAATTTGGGTATCAATTTGCTCGCGAATTACTGCGCATAAATGTAATTGATCACCGAGCTGCTTTATGCGAATATCTTTCGATTGCAGTAATGCTTCTTGTAAAGGAATAATGGCGTGCAATGCTCTGCCCAGTTGCAACACTTCGCGCGGATTTATTTTCTGGAGCGATACCTTGCTTACTACTCTTTCTAAATCGCCAATTTGTTGCAAGGCATTTGTTATAATTCCGCTAAGAGGCTGGTCTCTAATAAATTGTTCAACAATTGCCAAACGGGCGTCGATGGCCGTTTTTTCTTTTAATGGCATCACGATATATTTTTTTAATAATCGAGTGCCCATTGGCGTAATGGAATGGTCTAATACTTTTAATAAACTGGAACCATCTTCTGATGATGCATGAATTAATTCCAAGTTGCGAATGGTAAATCTATCGAGCCAAACGAATGTTTCTTCAGCCAAACGTGAAATACCAGTAATATGACCAATATTGTTGTGTTCGGTATCGCTTAAATAATGAATACTTGCTCCGGCGGCAATAATGGCATATTGCATTTCATCAATTCCGAAACCTTTTAAATTGATAGTGCCGAAATGGGTTAATAATTTTTCGCGGGTATAATCTGTTGTAAATACCCAATCGTCGATACCATACACGTAAAATTTATTGCCATATAATTCCTTAAATTGTTTTTGCTGTTGTTTTGGAACTATTATTTCGGCGGGTTGCAGACTGTGCAATAATTTTTCGAAATATTCGTGACTACCCTGTGCAACAAAAAATTCGCCAGTTGAAATATCTAGAAAACTCATTCCGGCTCCGGTTTTTTCGCCAAAATATGCAGCTAAGTAGTTGTTGCTGCGCGTATCAAGCATTTTATCGTTAGTGGCAACACCTGGGGTTATTAATTCGGTAACGCCTCGTTTTACTATCGACTTAGTTAATTTGGGGTCTTCCAATTGCTCGCAAATAGCTACACGATAACCGGCGCGCACTAATTTGGGTAAATAGGTATCTAATGCATGGTACGGGAACCCTGCCAATTCGATATGACTAGCACTTCCGTTTGCCCTTTTGGTTAGCACTATGCCCAATACTTTTGCAGTAATTACGGCGTCTTGAGAAAATGTTTCATAAAAATCGCCGACACGAAACAGCAATATAGCATCAGGATGCTTGCTCTTAATACTATTGTATTGGCCCATGAGGGGCGTTTCTTTTATGGGTTTCATGCACTGCAAAGATAAGTTTTGCCTTTGAAACCTTCGATAGTTTTTAAATTCAATAAACACACCTGTTAATAAGCACTTAACAATGTTGTAACTACCGGTTTTTAAATTGAATTAATTAATAAATGCTTACCGAGGCTAGGTAGTTTGGAAAGGATAGAAAATAAAAAAATCCCGCCGTTTATTGGCGGGATTCTTTGATAATAGTATTTAATTATTTTACTACCGATAAATTCGTGCTATAATTGCTTATACCATCAGTAATTAAAATTGTATACATACCTGCAGACAAGCTGGTTAAATCTAAGGTATTATTTCCGCCTTCTACATTTAATGTTTTTACTAATTGTCCGTTCGAATTAAATAATGATGCGATGTAGCTATTGTTATTTTCATTATTTAAAATCAAGGTATTTGAAGTTGGGTTTGGATAAACTGAAACACCAACTAATGCTGTGTTATTTTCAACTGAAACAAAGTTTGCAAATTCTACAACCGTGCCATCACCAAGTGCCGCAAATAATCCGAAAGCCGCGCCATCATTGTTTGTTGCTGGATTAAGAAATCCTGAAGCAAAAACAACAGCTGTTCCACCAGCAAGACCATCCAAAGCTGCAGTATATGAAACTACTGTAGTAGCTCCATCTGCTGTTGTAACATCTAACACATAAGTTGCAGGATCAACAGCAACATAGCCAGTTATATCTCCGTAAGAAGCATCATCAACTAAAGGTGTAGCACCAACTCTTACATCAACTGTAGGCGCATCAGAGGCACCATGTACTGCAATAAATTCAACCTTTGAAGGGTCGGTAGCAGTTAAGCGAATGTTATCAGTTGAAAATAATGTAAATGCTGTTGAATTTCCATCAGGATTAACTGCGAAGTCCATAGGATTTAAAACGCCATTTGCAATTGCAACATAATTTTGATTATCAGCAAATGTGATATCAAAGTTTGCAATAACATCAGCAACGCTCGTACTAGTTCCTGGTGCAACGCCAATTGAAACCGGAATATCCGATGGAATAGTAATTGTACCAGTAGCAGTTCTGAATCCAAAATTATCAACGGTTAAAACACCGCCAACATAAATGTCAACTATTTCTGCTGCAGGATCAGCACTATTGTGTATTACTTGTAAAGTTGCAGTTGGGGCACTAGGTAAAGTTATTACTGTACCATCAGTTAACACTGCAATTAATGCGAATGCTGCTCCGTCTAAATTTGCAGCCGGATTTAAAAATCCTGATGCTAAAATAACTGCTGTTCCGCCACCCAATGTGCTTAAATCAGCAGTATATGCTGCTACTACTGGAATAACTGCACCAGCTGGAGTTACATCTATAATGTATGCACCTGCAGGAACGCTGATGTAATCTGTAAAATCTGTGTAAGCAGCTGTGGGTACAAGCTGGGCAACGCCTCTAGCATAAACACTAACTGAAGGTGCATCTGTAGCACCATGTAATACTACAAAGTCAACATTTGTGCCTATTCCTGCTGCTAATTCAATACCCGATTTAACAAGAATATTAAATGCAGTAGCTACACCATCAGGGTTAGCTGCAAAATCTGCTGGATTTAAAACACCGTTAGCCACAGCAACATAAATTTCGCCATCTGCTAATGTGTAAGTAAATGCTGCAATTGCATCTAATACGCTGGTTGAAGTTGAGGGCGCAATAGAAACTACTAATTCGATTCCCGAAGGAACATCAAGAAATGCAGTAGCTGTTCTAAAAGCAAAATTATCTGCAATAAGTGCAGCACCTAAATATACATCTACTGATGCAGCTGCTGGATCTGCAGCATTGTGAATAATTTGAATTTTTGAACCTGCAAATGCAGTTAAAGAAAACGTTGAGAGGAGTAAACCTGTAAGTAAATAATTTTTAAGTTTCATAAGTTTGTTTTAAATAATGAATAGGTAAAACATGAATCTCAACTTATTGTTTACAAAAAGATATAATTACCCGTTTTTTTAACTCAATTTAGCACTTTAAAAAAATAATTAGCATTGTTTAATAATTTGGTGAACAAAAACAATTTTCAATTGTTCTTTCTTTTGTTTTGTTTAAACTTATAGCTAACAACATAACAATGAATGCGCCAATTTTAACGGGCTGTTAGGTTACAACTGTGCTTTCTGCCAAAACTTTATGCTTCCTTTTGTTAAATATACCATAGCACCATTGTAAAGGAATAAATAAATTGGAAACAAGGCATACAGCCATGAGTGTCCAAAGCATAATAGGAGAGAGAAAATCCAGCTTACAAATCCTAACATCCAAGCATTGCTTTTTTGGGTTACTGGATTTTGATGTGCATGAATTAATGTCGGAATACCAACAATAAAATCGGCTATAATTGCAAAAATGGTTGTAATCCATGCATCTTTCGATACAAAATAAATAACTAAGCAGAGCAGACCTAAAATCAAAAATCGCCAATCTGAATTAACCATCAGATAACTTTTTAATATCCATGCAGAAAAAAATATAACAAGGCATCCAAGTGTAGATAAAAGAAGCCCGATTTGGCTCCATTCCCAACCTTGTTCTACTACTTGTGAAATAAATCCCGTTCCAATTAATAATGCCCAACCTAACCAAGATAATAAGCTAGGATGGAATTTTTTCTTGAACACATCTACAACTAATGTTACCTGTGCTGCAAAAATAAAGGCACCTGCTAAAAAACTCAGGATTACGATTAATGTATTATTTTCAATTGGCTGCATTAGGCGGCAAAAATACAGCTAAAATCGAGCTTTTGTTTATTGTGCTTTACAACAAGGAGCTGTTGGGATGCAAATTCGATTTTATAATTGCATCGTTCTGCGCAGGTTTGTGGTATTATACTGCTTTTGTTGCACGCGTTCAATAATTTGGTTGTAAATAGTTTCATCCATTTGCGGAGTTCTACTTAGTATCCATAAATATTTTCTATTGGGATGACCCACAACAGCATAACTATAATCATCTGCTAAGTCGATTATCCAATAGGCTCCTTTAAATGGCCAAAAAAATTGAACTTTTAGTTTCGCATTGCCGGTGTTTTTTTCAATAAATACTTTGCCTTTAATGTAAGACTCTTTTCCGTTTACGCTATCTTTATTGCATCTGTTTTCTACAATTATATAATCCTTGTTGGTAAGCGAGTAGGTTGCAGTAGTGCAGTAACAGCCCTTTTGAAATCGTTGAGGAAAACTCGCTATTTCATACCATTTTCCAGCGTATTTATTTAAATCAACAGATGGGACTGTTTCCAAAACTTGGCCGTTCATATTATTAATATTTAATAAAATTATAATAATGGCAATGTACCATTTGCAATTGTTTAAAAGTGTGACTTTAATCATAGTGTTTAGATGTAAGTGAATCGTTTAAAAGAATTTTTATTTATGCTGTTGTTGAATATCATCGTCATTATTATCCAATTCGGGAGTTACCATAAGCCTTGATAAAAAATGAATAGTTCCTTTTCTCGATTTATAAATCCTAGTTGCCCAAATAATACCAATTGTTATCCCAGCAAAACAAATAAATAAACCGATTAATAATCTACTAGATGATGGATTATTATAATATACAATTGACCCTAAACCCATTCCAATCAAAGTGGGAGATAACATAATACGTATCCATCCATATATTTCTGAACATTTTTCTAAAAAATTAAACATTTTACCAGCTACCTCCGGGTGCAAATAAAAAGTCTATTGGATTATCAATGTCATATAACCACTGATAGCCACGACTATTTTTTTGGGTGAATGGATTAATTAAGACTAGCATATTTTGATATTCAATTTTTGGTAAATCACAATAAAAATTGATGTAGTCTTCGGTAACAATGCCAATTACTTCATCGGAGATACGCAGTGTTAAATTGCAATTAATGGTATCAATAAAGTCAAGGGCACCCAAATCGAGCAGATTGCCTTGTTCAATAACAACCGTTTGAATTAAACTGCTTAGTTTTGCTGCTTCAACTTTTCCAAAATCGAAAAGTCTTACAAGCTCATCTGTATTAATTTCTTCATAACGGCCAGCTTCACTAAGGTCGTGTAAAAATTCGAGTTTCATGATCGCTATTTTATTTGCTTAGTTGTGATATTTAGGTTTGTTCAAAAATAGCAATAAAATTTAATAGTATAGCTTGAATTGCATCGGAATGCTAAATAATAAATAATTTATAATTTTTGCAGTATCGTTTTTTTACTGTTTTGTCTTGATTGGTAGTGCAATAGGTAGTAACCTGCAGGCAAAGTTGGGATAGTAACGTTTGTATTACTTTTTGTTGCTACAATACTCAATACAGGTATTCCCATTAAGTTAAAATGGTAATTGTTGCATGTGCATTTGTGCCGGATAATATAAAACTATTTAAACATGGGTTTGGAGAGGTAGTAAAATTATTAATGTTGTTTTCAATGGCAATTACATTGCTGTAACTGGATTCTCCATTAAAATCAGTTTGCTGTGAGCTATAATAATTTGTATTGGAATTTGGTTCGATGTCATTAAAAGTATAATAGTTTAGGGGCTCCGAATTTCCAGCCCCTGCAATAGTTGCGATATTAATAAAATCGAATCCATTACTGCTGTGTGCTAATGTGAAATTTGCATTATTTATTTCAGATGCTGTAATCCAATCAATTTTTATGTAATTATTTTCTTGCTGCCCGCTAAACTATAATAATATAATAGGTAGCAAGATGCAAATATTGTGCAATATTGAAACAGCAGAGCCACTGTTGGTTGCGGTAATATCTGGTTTTAATATCCATCAAAATCGTCGATACCTACATCTTAGGATACTCAACTAGCTATATCCACTCTTGTTATAAATGATATTGCTCTAACTGTGCTGGTATTTTTAAAAATACTTGTAACATTTAGAGTGTAATTTCGTGCAACTACATCTGGTTTATTAACACCATTTAAATCATCTACAGCAACTCCGTAATGTGTAAATGTGCCAGTTGGTGTTACAAAATCTTGTATAGCAGCTAGTGAAATAGTGCCTATTGTGCTGGTATTTCGATAAACTGCTAAAGTTGCTACATCTCCATTTCTGAAAACCTCTTTTACTTTATCAGACCGATTAGCATGCAGTTTTTTAATTGTAAGTTTTCCATAGTAGTTGTGCTGAATGTAAACAAGGATTAATATTATTTTGATTTAATAACATTATAGAGTAACTTTTTAACCTTGTGCGGCGACATGCATATTCATATTGATGCATTTGATTCACTGAGCAAACGGTCAATTCTGTCTTTGCTACCCTTCAATCAATTTAATTACCACATTGCCTGTTTTTTCACCCGTTTCAACATAAGTGGTAGCCTCAACTATTTGATGTAAGCCATAAGTATTATCTATAATGGCTTTGTAATTGCCCGATTCGATTAATTCCTTATAAAATAAGATGTCATTTTGTGAATCGGTGGGAATTGGAAATTTAACTTTCCTGTTGCTAAAAATTGGCGTTATCAAAGCGAGAAAAACATTTTGTGATAAGTAGCCAAGTTCGGTGGATATATATATACCCTTCGGCTTCAAAATAGATTTACATTTAAAGAATGAGCTTTTCCCCACTGCATCTAAAACGGCATCAAACTGATTAGGTATTTTGGTGAAATCGGATGTTGTATAATCTATCACCTCATCAGCTCCTAGCGATTTAATTAATTCGGTATTTTTTGTATTACAAACTGCAGTTACTGTTGCGCCGTGATATTTTGCTAATTGTAAACAAGCCGTACCTATTGACCCCGATGCGCCATTTATTAAAATATGTTTCGGTGTGCTAAAATCAATTTTTCTAATAATATTTTTGCCTAACATTAATCCATCACAAACCGCTGCTGCTTCAACATGCAACATATTGTTTGGTTTAAGCGCAATGGAGTCTGTTTCAGGTATACAAATAAACTCGGCGTGTGTGCCAAATTTGTAAGTGCTTAATCCAAATACGGCATCATTTATTTTAAATTTGGTCACATTGATGCCGATTGCCTCAATAACGCCTGAAAATTCGTTACCGAGGATTGTTTTTTTAGGTCTATTAAAACCGCTAATTAGTCTTACAGCAAAATACTCAGGGCTTCGAAAGCCACAATCGGTCCGGTTTACTGTGGTTGCATATATTTTAATAAGTACTTCATTAGGTTTGGGAGCGGGTTTAGGTACATCTTTAATTTGCAACACTTCTGGTGGCCCATAAACTGTATTAACACTTGCTTTCATAATTGCGAATATATTCGCTTTTACGCATAAATTCTAAATTGTGGTTAATTTGACGGGTATTTTATATGAATTTACAACAACGAAAAAAAACCAAACCTTGCAATTTTACTTGCTTTAGTTTGGATTTATTATGGATTGTAAGAAATATTTAAATAGCGTTACGGTCTAACAACTGTATTTTGTTGCAACGTAACAGCGGTTTTAGCATATAATCTACCATTTATAGATGCGCCTGTTTTTAGATTAATGGCAGTATTGCTTAATATATTTCCTTCAAAATGGCTAGTAGTGCCTAATGTAACGGCACCTGTTGTTTGCCAGAAAATATTTTTCGCTTTAGCGCCGCCAATTAATGTAATGTTTATGCCTGAGCTCGCTTTTAAAGTTCCTGAAATTTGGAATATAAATATGGCTGTTGCACTTCCTGAAATGGTAATATTGGTTGGAATAGTAACATTGGTAGTCCATTTATATAAACCAGCAGTTAATGTTAAACCGCCAATATTACCAGCGCCTAGGTTAATAAAGTTGGGGCCAACGCGACCAGCAGCATCTGTATAGGCTATTTCCATAGCGCCGACTGCTGATGTTAATTTAGTAGCATTTGTAATTCTGCATGGTAGCGGTCCCGCCGCGTCAACCGAATAAATTTTACCAGTTACTTCTGTACAGCTTACTAATATGGCAGCACCAGTAATTGGACTAGAACCTACGTTGCCAGTAACTACTGATGGGAATACATTTGTAACTCCAGATTTGCTTAAAATGGCAAAACTCGCAGCACTGCCTAAATTAACTGTTGTTAATACTGCTCCAGCTTCCATTTTTTCATTTATTGCATTACCATCATAAACAGGTGGTATTTCATCTTTTGTGCATGAAGTCATGATCACAATCATCAGCATAGCTGGAATAGATAATATTTTTTTATTTAACATTGATTAGGTTTTTCGTTGCATGTAGAATTACATCACCACGCAAAGATGCTACCAAACCTATCAGGCAACTTTATATAATTATGTTTAAGAATTACATCATTCGTATGAAATGTAAAATCAAATACTATTTTTGGCCGAATAAATGCAAGTTGAAAGTTTTATACTATGTGGGATTCGAATTTACGCTTTCACAATTTTCATATAGTGTACTTGCAGATCATTTAATTTTAGACCTATAAAATAAATGCCAGCTGGCAAATTGGCATCAGGATTCCAAACTGCTTCATATTTTTCTGCTTGCAATTGTTGTTCGTCTAAAATTGCAATTACAATACCTTGGATATCAAATACTTGTATAGTTGCTTTTGATGTATGAAAGACACCATATTTTATTACTACTTTATCGGTAAAAGGATTTGGAGCAACGGAATAAATAATGCCTTTGTCGGTATGTAAATCTGCAATACCTACAACACCATTTCCATCGATAGCAATATCCCAAGTGCCTTCATATTTTCCATCTCCATTTAAAGCAATTGGAATAATTCGATTGGTGGCATCAAAAGGCCCAGATGTTATAGATGCTGCTGCATCTGCTGGAATATCAGTATCACCTTCAAAATATAATTGTGTAACAATAGTTGGGAATCCAGGCGGTGTAATTTTAAAATGGATATGACTCGGCCGAAAGGTTCCACCATTTAAATATTTGCCGGGTAAAATGGTCTCTATCATATAAAAACCGGCAGCATTGGAATAGGTGATGCCGCGCAAAGTAAATCCAACATTATCGTATGCGCCATTATTGTTTGCATGCCAAACATCAATCAATGTATTCGAAATTGCAGCACTGCAATCTAATGTTTGAATTATGCCACTAAGTATTAATCGTATGCCGGGTTCACTGGCTTCGGCCAATTGATTTTCGACCATAACCGGTGCATCTGCTGTATAAAATGGCCCTAAACCATAATAATCGGGCGTAATTGGATTGCAAGACCCTGATTCGAGTGGAATCGCAATAGGGTTGGCTTGAGTAACTTTGGGTAAAATTCCAAATGTTAATGATGCTATTGCACTGTTGCGTAAAAATTGTCTGCGCGAATTGCTATTGCTAGTTTTGGACATGCTATTTATTTTGAAATATAAATATAGGTATTCGATTTAAATAGTTATGTCATTGAAATGTCTTAATTCTGTATTTTTTTAATGTGATGCTATAACTTTTATTACTGGTATAAAATGATTTCACCTACTACCGCTCACTATGCTTGCAATTTGCGGCGAAACCTTGATTATATATTTTCCTTTGTTAGCAAGAGTGGATTTTATTTTTGGTAAACTCCAAAAACAGAATCGCTCAGGCCCGTAGCAGTTAAATATTCATCTTCTTTTTTTAAAAGATATGAAAGTAACGATTGCGTTTCGTCATCATTATTTAGAAAATTATGTGCAATATCTTTAAATAAAAGATGCGAAATATTGCAGCCAATTTTCTTTTCTTCTATTATTTGGAAGTATTTATGAATGGCAGGTATTATTGATTCTGAATCTACAGCTTCGGATGGGTCAACTAGCACCATTCTAAGTAAGCCTGGACGGTAAATCCTATTTTTAATTGATTTGCTTTTAAAGCGGATTTTGTATTTTTTTGGTAATTCTTTTAATAATTTATTTGCAAGTGCTAATTGTGAATTAGTCCATTGAAGTCTGTTGGGTCCAACATATTCGAAAATCACCAAAAACCCTCCTGTTTTTAATAATGGTAATATTTTGGTATGTAATAAATTGTCGATATCGTTAAAATGATGAAGACTAGAGTTGAAAAGCAAAACATCATAAGAATTGGGTTTAAAATCATGTTTCATAAAATCGCCAACTATATATTTTACATTATCTAATCTTAAATCATTAGCATGTTGACGCGCTTCATCTATCTTTTTTTTAGCGATGTCAATGCCTTCAATCATATTGAAGTTTGAATAGTTGCCAAAATTCCGTTCTCGGGAGCCTGTTCCGCAGCCAACCGATAACATTTTAAGACCCTGGGTATCAGATAGGAATTTAGAAACAAAATAATCTTCATATCCAATACTAGAATTACCTGTGCACTTTATATTCCAGTTACTGCGGATTTCGGGAATTATCCAAAAATCAGATGATGAAGCATTTGTATTCCATTTTGAAACAGTTCGAGCTTGATTTGATGGGTGAAACTTTGAAAGTAGTTCATTGTATCCTTTCTCTTTTACTTTAAAAAACAAATCTATCAAATCTCCATATGATATATAGGATGTATTGTTATTCATAAATTTCAAATTATCAATTATCAAACTCAACTTCGGCAACGCTATTAATATCTTATTTCATGTTAAACTCAATGGCTGTTGGATGCGAGCAGCTCTCACCGTTTGCAGCTGCTCAAAATTAATAATTATACTTTAAAGGAAGTAATTCCTTTTAAACAATCAATGTAGATTTCAAAATCCTTCTTAAATTCTACAAACTAAGGGTTGGATTTATGCTGCTAAAAATGGGAGCGGACCAATCATTGCAACTTATGTTGGAGTTTGCTGAGGGTATTGAGGTGTGTAAATAAAAGCAAGGTATTGTGCAGTTAAAATCGTTAATATTGCATTTGTTTGCAATTGCGCTATTGCAACAATAAATAATAAAGGATTTGCATATTAATTTGATTTTAAATAATAATTTGATTATAACCTATTTAAAACATCTTTCAAAACTTAGATATGTTTTGTGATAAGTATTTTAAATTCAATGTTACCTGCTTAAATTTGAAGAAAATTAATATCAAAATGAAAAACAAAAGTATTTGGTTAGAATAATACATGTGAAAATTTATCTCCCCATTAAATTTCGCCATTATAACCAAATAATTATAAACGAAGTAATCTATTTTTAAAATTAAAAGCAATTTGCCCTTATTCTATATGACACCAATAGTACCATACTATGCTAGCAGGGTTTAGCAATGATTGGTCAAATTATGAAATAGTTTATGGTTAACAAAAGGGAGATAATTAGATGTATATTTTTAATATGCAGTTTTTTGATAACGTAGATTCTGTAATTCGGAGCGAAGTTTTTTCTTCGTTTCTTCTTCGCTCATATTAAGCATGGATGAAACTTCCTCCAGAGAATTGCATTGAGTGCATAGCAGATGGATAATCTTCACTTCTTCCTTTTCCGTAAAACTTTTAGGATTTATGCCATATTCCTTTAGTCGCTCGGTTGCATAACTAAATGTATGTCTCAAAATTGGCATACAAAGAGCATGTTTTACATTTGATAAAATTTTCTTTTCCTTTAACTCTATAAAAGCTGAAACAAAAATTTGTTCTGCAAGCGTCTTGTCGTCTGTAAGGTTACAAATTAGTCCATACATACAAGCAGCGTATTTATCATATAACTTTTCCCATGCTAAAATATTATTTTCTTTTATTAAAGTGATTATTGATTGGTCTAGTATTTTTTCTTGTACACGCATTGCTATTATTGTTGATAAGGAATTCTATTACAAACTTCAGCAGAACAATACCATAAATAGTACATAACTTGAACTAAAAGTTACACAATTCACACCTTTTCAGTATTGTTTCAGGTCGTTTTCCGAAATTCCTGGTTACTTGGGATGGTAGCAGTGTGTGCACAATGCCTTAAAATTGCATCAATAGTAATTGTTTGAGCAATATTAGGACCGGCACTAGTTTAACCCAAATTAATCTATCGAAATTAGCGAATCTATATTAAGTTGGGTTTAATCTGAATGGCAAAAACAATTGAAAAGAGCTTGTTATTGGTCAGAAACAGCTGGTTACATAATAAACTATAGGATATTGCGATTGCTTCCTCTGAGTTAATCCAAATTAATCAATAAACATCAACAAATTAAACAAGCTATTAATTTAGTTAGATTTAACCTAATTAGCAAGCAATTTGGAAAGAGCATGTTGTCGGCGTTAAAACCTATGATTTTATTATAATAAATACGATGATTGTAATGCCATCGCTTAATCTGGGTTTAATCAACTATATTCATTCATATAATTAAAACTAAAAAATATAATTTAACAAAAAAGTTAATACAACAATATATTATAGCTCACACATTCCTCTTCGTTGGATTCCAAGCCGAAGATTTTATCCCTTTCACATATTTAAAAAATCCAATTAACAATGCTAGGTTCATGATATAAAAATATGCCATCAGGCGTAAGCCGAAAATATGTAAGTTTAACTTGCTAAAGCATTTGTCGAGCAAGGGCGTAATGAAGCCGAATAGTTGCAAGTAAAATGTAATTTGGTAAAATAGGCTGTTGTTAAATAAAAAGCAATTGGCAGTAAAAGCAATAATTAAAAAGAAAGGCCCCAGCCAGCGTAAAACCTTATGCGATAAAAAGCTAAAACCTGCTCCGGTGTATGGTTTAAATATCAGTGGCCAAAATATGGCAAGATTCTGAAAATTACCTGCTGAGATGCGAATTTTACGTTTAAATTCTTCTTGAATGGCATTACTTACATCTTCATAAGCAATTGCATTTGGTTCGGCAATCGATTTCTTTCCAGATTGTATTACCGATAGCGTAATATAAAAATCTTCCATAAAAAAATTGCGCGGAATGGCCGGAAATAAATTGGCACGAATGGCATAACATGCGCCAAATGCACCCATCATGGTTCCCCATAATTGCCCCTCATATAATTTAATACTGTTTTCACGTTGAATATAACTTTGCTCCTGGTACGAAATACCATCTTTACTCAAACCAGTATTCAAAATATTTGCGGCTACCAAGCCTATTGTTGAATCTGTAAAATGCGCCACTAAATTAGGAATTGTTAATGGTTCAAATAAAATATTGGCATCGGTAGGAATAAAAATTGAACCGTTTGCGAGCGGTACTAAAGCATTTATTATTTGTGTTTTCCCGCTACGTCCGGCAAATGGTATAAAGTTAATGCGGTACCCTTCATTAATTAATTGTTGAATAATAGTATTTGTTGCATCTGTTGAACCATCAGAGCCAATTAACATTTCGAGTTGCGCAAGCGGATATTCCGTATTAAATACCGAACGAATTTTTTGCGCTAATACTTTTTCCTCGTTATACACTGCCATTAATACACTAACCATTGGCTGTGGATCGCAATGTGGCGTTGGTTGTGGCACTTTTATATTTGCTGCCAACATTTTAAGCACAAGCGGATAAACAACATAGCTATGTGCTAATAATATAACGCAAAACCAAAATAGTATTTCCCCAATCATTGCTGTTGTAAAGTTTGGTAAAATTGAATTAATTGGTTGGCAATTTGGCGGTTGCTAAGCGTATTTATTACAAATTGCTGTGCCTTTTTTGCGTTTAGTATCGCTTCATTATTATTATTAAGTAGTTGTTGCAACAAGGTAATAAACTGCGCGGCATCGTGTGCAATATAAATATGTGCTGCAATACCATCAGGCATACCTTTAGCACCTTTTTGTGTTGTAATTACAGGCTTACCTAAATGCATGGCTTCAATAATTTTAATTTTCATTCCCGAGCCCGACAATAAAGGTACTACACAAATATATTTATCCGATGCAAAAGCAGCGGCATCATCAACTTCGCCGTGATATATAATTTGCGCATTATTTAATTGCTGCCAATTATTACTTCCATTGCGACCAGCAATATGCAATATCACATTAGGAAATTGCTGTTGAATAGTTGCAAATACTTGGTGAATAAACCACTGCAAGCCCTCCACATTTGGCAACCAATCGAGCCCGCCAATAAAATACAAAGTGTTATAATTAATGGTTGCCGATTCAGCAACTGTAGCCGATAATTGAACACCTGTTGGCGCATGATGCACTGGCATGGTAGTATTTAATTGCTTATAAAATATTGCATCTGCGGTAGCAATAGGCACAATAGCATCAATAAGTTGCGTTATTTGTTTTTCGTATTGCAATAATTTTTTGGCTTGTTTACGCAAATACCATTTCTTTATATTTTGTGCGGAATTATCCCCAATATTTTGCCATATTTCTGCTTCAATATTATGACTGCGATAAATTAATTTTGCATGTGTATGTATTCGCAAAGCAGTAAAATATTGCACTAAATAAAGGCCTTCTGCTTGAATAATATCGAAACTGTGTTGCTGCACTAATTGCAATAATTTATTTTTGAAATCAACGCTATAAAACCTGTTTACATGATATGGAATTCGCTGCACCAAACTTTGAATGGCACCTACGGCAGTCACCGCATTGTTGACCTCCACTGCATAAAATGTAATTTTTTTGCGCAAAGCAGCCGGAATTTCAGTCACCGCACAATGATGTTTCGGCGTATTCATATACAGCACCGACACCTCACAACCCGCTTCGGCAAGCCCTTTCGCCATTTGCAAAACGGCAATAGCTTCCCCATCTCTGTCGGGGTAAGGGTTCTTTTTTGCGAGCAAGAGCACATGCATGAGGTCGCAAAGTTAAGTATTTGCAGTCAAGGTTGAGTGTGAGGTCGTTACAGGGCAATTTGCCTTAAAAATGGGTTTGGGATGCAATTACTATTGAATAAACAAGTGCTAGTTTCAGCTAATTATTTCAATTTATTTGGGCGTTCCCCTCGCATTAATTCGAAATCTAGTTTCAACATAATGCCTGCACCCAAATTTAAATTATTGAGGCCTTACTAAAAAATCTGCTGCTCAGGTCGGGCTTTCCGCTGCAACTCCGCATGTAATTCAGCATCCGGATCTGGTTTGGAAGCAAAAGCGGGGTTTCCGCTACAATCCCTAACGCACTACAAATGGCAATATGTCTGCAGAATATAAATGTGAATTAGCAGTTAATAGGGATGTGATTTTTATAGTTTTGTTAATTAATAAAAAACGGTTTCTAGAATGAAGGTCTCGCTAATAATTGGGTTGTGTTCAGGTTAACAGATAAAAAGAATTTGTGGAAGTTTAGTATTTTCGCTTAAACATTGTTATTTGCAATATTATGAAGCTTTTACTACTAATTGCATTTCTTGTAACCTGCTGCCTTTCATTTGGACAGCGCTTTCGTGACATTGACGAAAGCCTTAATCAATTTATTATTACTAATGTGAAAAATGACAGTGCAATGTTTTGGCTTAAAAATATCATTTCCCATAGAGATACTTCTTATTTAAAAAAAGCATTTTGAAAGCATACCAGCTCAGAACATTAAAATAGTTGAAGTATTTGACCGTAATACAAATATGTATGGAATAAAGGAAAACTTCGCCATTAATAATAAAATTGAATTTATTTATAGGGATAAATCAGAAGACACTATTTATAATTCATTGAATAGCATGTATAAATACTCTTTTGAAAACATGGAGACACTTAAATCGAATATAATTTACTTTCCACCAAATTCTGTTGAAGCATTTTGTGGTTGCGGGCAAGTCCCCAAAAAAATTAAGCGAACTTGTTTAAAGGATGCAGAAAGAAAAGCCAAGAAAGATGGATACATTGCTGAAAATTTTGCGAGACTAATAACATATATTGACAAAACAAATGGAAAAATAGTATTTATTCTTGAAATACCTTCACTAGGAAAAAGAAGCGTTTCATGCGGAAATTTCCCAGACATAAACAATCGAACTTGGTATGAGTAGCTGGTTAACATGACGCAAAGGTATGGTTGCAATTCGTGGGTTTAAAAATAAACTTTAAACAAAACTAATCAATAGCCATCAGCAAATCAATCAAATTATTTATTCAGTTTGGTTTAAGCTGAGCAGCAAATAATTTGATAAAAAGTAAGATGTTATCATGAAACATTTAATCTTATTGCAAACAATAAGCTGTTACAACTTCCATAGCAAATTCTCGGTTCAACTTATTACACAATAACAAATAATGAAGTCTAGCTTTTTAAAAATATATTGTTTTTTTCGGAAGGTATTGCTGCTTTGTTATTTATTTGGTAATTTTGGTGAAGGTTTTGAAGGACGCATTTTTCACACATTATAATTATCGGTCATTACGTTATTAATAACCATTTAACGACACTACAATATGAACAAAACATTGACACTGATTTTCACACTTTTAACTTTGAGTGTATTTGGACAAAGCAATCCAACCAAAGAAGCACAGCCAATTGTAGCTGAAGGAAAGTTACTTTACCAGTTAGAAATGGCTTCATGGTATGGGACAGACTTGTTTCTTGAAAACTATAAAGACAGAGACAATATTGGAGGATATTTTTCTTATATAGAAAAAGACATTGCTATATGTATATTTTTCTCAATGGCTGACAGTCCAAAAGTAATTGGAACAATTTCGTTTGACAAAACCTATAATATTAAAACTGCAAAGATTGACTTATCTGAAAGAAGTTTCACACCTAATGAAAATGACATTTACATAATTAGAAAAATTGCATGGGCAGAAATTAGTACGGACACCTTGTTCAAAACATATAAAAACACAAGCTTAAATCTAATTCCTCTAATTTCTAAAAATGAAAAGAAGGTTTATGTTTTAACTGGTCCTCAAGACAATGGTGTTATAATATTTGGAAACGATTATTTATTAACTTTTGACAAGGACAATAAATTATTAATTAAAAAGCAACTTCATAAAAACATAATTACAATACATTACGGTGGAAACGAAGAAGAACAAATTGAAGGAGCAATGCATAATCATCAGCCGGAGACAGGCGACTTTATAACCGCAACTGATATTTGCACATTAATGTTATATGAGAAATTTGCAAAATGGAAAAGACATACTGTTGTATCTGAAAAATATTTAAACATTTGGGATTGCGAGAATGATCAATTGACTGTAATTTCATTGGACATATTTGATGAAGTTAGCGAGGACGAAGAAAAACGAAACCGTAAAAAAGATCGCGAATTAAAAAATGACTAAAGAAATAGCATCTTTTTACCCAAAAAACCGACAAGAATGGCGGGAGTGGTTGCAAAATAATAATGACATAAAATAGTCGGTTTGGCTTATCTTCTACAAAAAGAAATCGAATGTCCCCACTATAACCTACAGCGAAGCGGTGGACGAAGCACTTTGTTTTGGCTGGATAGATAGCAAGGCAATGCAAGTGGATCATGATTCGTTTATGCAATTTTTTAGTAAGCGAAAACCAAAGAGTGTTTGGTCAAAAGTGAATAAAGAAAAGGTTCAGCGACTAATTGACGAATCGCTTATGTCCAAAGCAGGTTACAACGTTATTGCAATTGCAAAAGAAAATGGTTCTTGGACAATTTTAGATGAAGCTGAAGCGCTGCAAATGCCTGTGGACTTGGAACTTGAGTTTGAAAAAAGTTTAAATGCAAAAACTTATTTTTTAAGTTTAAGCCGGTCTGACAAACGAAATATTTTACAGTGGCTTGTCTTGGCAAAACGGCCTGAAACGCGACAAAATAGAATAACGGAAATAGTTGCACTTACAGATCAAACCTTGAAGCCAAAACAATTTCGTGCACCAAAAAAGGCCTAAGTGTGTGAGCATTAAACGCTCCCATTTTAAGGAGATTCAGTTTTACTTTGTGTTGAAAAAAGTTTAGGTAGATTCGCGTTTTTAAAAAATTTCTTTAAATTGATTGAATACTAGTGTTATCGTTTATGGCAAATGCTTAGAGCATGAATAATAACATGCGCTTGCCAAATTGGTTGCAACAAGGGTTAACCCTAAATAAATCATTAGTTTGGTTTATTTACTAATACATATTGATTAAATTAGGTTACATTTCAATTTACTGGTTTCAATTAATTAATTTGATTTGAATTTACTTTAATAATGCTAAAATATTTCATACAATATCAAATTTATACTTTATTCATAGCAGTATTTGTGTTCTCCGCCAGCAACGGACAAGTGATTACAAACATTGAACCCAACAATATTGGTGAACAAAAGGTAATTGAGCATACCAATATAAAACTTATAAAGGCAAAAGGTGCTCATGAATACAATAATGTAAGGTGTAGTTAGTTAGATACAGCAGGTAATTTATGGTTTGGAACTACAGCAGCTGGAGTTTACCGCTACGATGGCAAGTTGTTCACTCAATTTACGGTGAAAGATGGCTTAAGCAGTAATTGCATTTGGTCTATTTTACAGGATAAAAACGGAAACATTTGGCTTAACACTTCTGATGGAGTATCTTGCTATGATGGTAAATAGTTTACCGCTATTTCATTTGCAATTTTAAAGGATAACAATTTGTTGCCAAAAAATTCGATGGATGATAATACATCTAAAAAAACAGCAGTATTTAGTATGTTACAGACTAAATCTGGAGAACTTTGGTTTGGTACAACCGAAGGTATGTATTGCTACAATGGAATATCCTTTTACCGTTTTTTAAATAATAATATTATAAATAGGGATAGTATTCAACTTAAAACTATTGAAGCTATTTTAGAAGACAGAAACGGGAATATTTGGTTTGGCTCCTACACAGGTGAGGGCATTTGCCGATTCGATGGTAAATACTTAACTCGTTTAGAACCCAATGTAAAAAACTTGAAGTTCGATTATGTAAGGGTGATGTGTATTATTGAAGATAAAAATGGAGATATATTGTTCGTCACTGGCGACGGTGCTTACCGCTATAATGGAATAACCTTAACCAATTTCGCAAAAGAAGCAGGAGTTCATTGGGTTTATAATATTATAGCAAACAAAAAAGGAAATCTTTGGTTCGCTACTGAAATGGGTGGCGGGCAAATGGGCGAAGACGGCGGAGTATGGTGTTATGATGGTAAATCGTATAAGCATTATACCACAAATGAAGGACTCATTCATAATGGCGTTTTTTGTATTGTAGAAGATAATTACGGAAATATTTGGTTCGGCACCAGAAATACCAGATTAAGCCGCTATGATGGAAATACTTTTACTAGTTTTTCGGAATAAAAATTTGCAGACGAAATAAAAATAGCCTAAATAAAAAATTTAGTATACAAATAATGGCTTACAATATCATATATAATTAAGCGCTACTCCTTCTTTTCTCAGCATTGGAACTATATCTTGAATGGAAATAAGTCACATGGAAAATGACCTTTATTATGCCTTTTTGTTACAGAAATACTTACTTTATATCTTACTTGCAATCAAATTGAAAAAAATGAGTGTACCTCTGTAATTACCATTTTCGTTACTTAGCACTCCTTTTTGCATTTATTTGGTAGTTTTGGTAAACATTGGGATGGAGGCAAATTTTCACCCCAGATATATTCTTTTGTGCTCTGAGTAGAAAAATAACAAAAAACTTGCTTAATTATAAAACCTTTTTAACTTTGCACTGTTAATACTGATTAATATGTTCAACCTACTACATCATCATCATCATACTTTCACTCAAGCGAGCTGAGCATGATATGATGTAAGTCAAAATATCTAATCCCGTTTGAGTAAATCAAACGGGATTTTTTTTAGCATATTCCGGATTCAGATTTACTCAAATGGTTTAAATAAAAACCAAATGAATAAATTGAAAATTGCCCTGCAAAAAAGCGGAAGACTTAGTGAGAAATCCATCAACATCTTAGAAGAATGTGGTATTAAATTTCCTAATGGAGGCGGGAAGTTGATTGCCGAATCACCCAATTTCCCCATTGAAATATTATTTCTACGGGATGACGATATTCCACAATATGTAGAACAAGGCGTTGCCGATGTTGGCATATTAGGCGAAAATGTATTCATTGAAAGCCGAAAAAATATTAGCATTGTCGAAAAATTAGGTTTTTCCTCTTGCCGGCTGAGCTTGGCCATCCCGAAAGAAATAAATTATACTGGAATAAGTTTTTTCAACGACAAAAAGATAGCCACTTCTTACCCCAACATTCTGTCAGATTTTTTCAAAAAAAATAATATCAATGCAACCATAGAGGTGATTTCGGGCAGTGTTGAAATTTCTACTGGCATTGGTTTGGCAGAAGGAATCTGCGATATTGTTAGCAGCGGAAGCACCCTATTTTCTAACGGACTTAAAGAGGTAGAAAAAGTATTAACCAGCCAAGCCGTTATGGTTTCTTCACAAAATTTAAATTTAGATAAAAAAACAATTTTAGAAAAGCTACTGTTCCGTGTAAGAGCTGTAAATAAGGCAAAAGAGCACAAATACATTTTGCTAAATGCCCCTAATGGTAAATTGGGAAAAATTATAAAAATTCTCCCAGGCATGAACAGCCCAACAATCTTGCCGCTTGCTAACGAAGGTTGGAGCAGTTTACACTCCGTAATTGGTGAAGATAAATTCTGGGATATTATAGACGAACTAAAAGAAGCCGGTGCAGAAGGGATTTTAGTTGTTCCCATAGAAAAAATGATACTTTAAAACATAAAATTATAACATGAAAAAAATTATCAATCCCCCAGTAGCTGAATGGGAAACCCTTTGCAAAAGACCTATTTTACCGGATGAATATTTGGAGGAAAAAGTTCGCAATATTATTGAAAAAGTGCAATTAGAAGGAGATAAAGCCTTGAAAGAGTTTACTTTAGCATTCGATAAAGTAAATCTGACAAATTTAAAAGTATCGGATGCTGAAATTGAAATTGCAAATACTCAGATTCCTACAGAATTAATGGAAGCTATTGCAGTAGCTTCAAAAAATATCCACCACTTTCACTTGTCACAAATAAATACGGAGAAGCCTGTAGAAACAATGCAGGGAGTTGTTTGCTGGCGAAAAAGTGTAGCAATAGAAAATGTAGGATTATATATACCGGGGGGCTCAGCGCCGTTGTTTTCCACTATATTAATGCTTGCAATTCCAGCGCAAATTGCTGGTTGTAAAAGAATTGTTTTATGCACGCCTCCAGATAAAAATGGAAGCATTAATTCGGCCATTCTATATACTGCTTCATTTTTAGGGATATCAGAAATTTATAAAATAGGGGGTGCACAAGCTATTGCTGCAATGAGTTATGGTTCGGAGAGTATTTTAAAAGTGAATAAAATTTTAGGTCCAGGAAACCAATATGTTACTAAGGCTAAAGAATTAGTCCAAAAAAACGGGATAGCCATTGATTTACCCGCTGGCCCAAGTGAGGTGTTGGTAATTGCTGATAAAAATGCAGATACTAGCTTCATTGCTGCGGATTTACTTTCGCAAGCAGAACACGGTGCAGATAGCCAGGTGGTTTTTCTTACTGATGATGCAACATTGTTCGAAAAAGTTCAAGTTGATTTATGTAAGCAACTACAGCAATTACCTAGAGCAGTTGTTGCGGAAAAAGCATTGGCTAACAGCTTTTCGATTGTTTTCAGCTCAATCAACGAATGTATTGATTTTAGCAATTTTTACGCCCCAGAACATTTAATCTTGGCCATTGAAAACTCAGAAGATTATGTAGATAAAATCCAAAATGCAGGCGCTGTTTTTCTTGGTTATTATTCCTGTGAAAGTGCAGGTGATTATGCCAGTGGAACTAATCATACCTTACCTACAAATGGTTATGCAAGAAGTTACAGTGGGGTTTCTTTAGATAGTTTCATAAAAAAAATAACCTTTCAGAAAATAAGTAAAGATGGTCTTAAAAACATTGGAAAAACAATTGAAATAATGGCAGAAGCCGAGCAATTGATGGCGCACAAAAATGCAGTTTCAATCCGTTTAAATAAAATATAAGATGAACAATAACATTCAACAACTCGTTAGGAAAAACATTCAAAACCTTGCTCCATATTCAAGTGCAAGAGAAGAATACGTAAGCACAGAAGGTGTTTTTCTTGACGCTAATGAAAACCCTTTTGGCAACTATAATCGTTATCCCGACCCTTATCAAACGGCATTAAAACATAGTTTGGCTGGGCTAAATAAAGTTAATCCAAAACAAATTTTCTTGGGAAATGGAAGCGATGAAATAATTGATTTGGCACTGCGCATTTTTTGCCAACCAGGTAAAGATAAAGCGTTGACATTTTCACCAACTTATGGAATGTATAATGTATTAGCAAACATTAATGAAGTGGAATTGATAAAACTACCATTGAATAACGAATTTCAAATTGATATAAAAAATTTGCAGTATTACTTATCTAATGAAGTCGTAAAACTCATTTTCATTTGCTCGCCAAACAATCCCACAGGAAATCTGTTGCACACAGAAGACATCGAGTTTATTCTTAACAATTATAATGGAATTGTATTGATAGATGAAGCATATATAGATTTTAGTCAGCAGACTTCTTTTGTTAAAAAACTAAGTGATTATCCAAATTTAATTGTAAGTCACACCCTCAGCAAAGCATGGGGATTAGCAGGTTTGCGCATAGGTATTGCCTATATGCACCAAGAAATATTATCCTTTTTTAACAAAGTAAAAGCTCCTTATAATATTAGCTCAGTTAATCAGAAAGTTGCATTAGATGCAATTAGTAAAGTAGATGACTACAAGCAGAAGCTCATACAAATTCTGAGTGAAAGAGAAAAAATGATCCGCGAACTTAAACAATTAATCATTGTAAAGAAAATATATCCTTCTGATGCCAATTTTTTACTGGTAGAGGTTGAAGATGCTAATGATTTGTACAGTAAACTAGTAGCACAACAAATTATTATTCGAAACAGGAATACTGTTATTAGAAATTGTGTAAGGATAACAATTGGAACCGCTGGAGAAAATCAACAATTATTAAATGCTATAAAAGAGATATCAAATGGCTAAAAAAGTGTTATTTATAGACCGTGATGGCACCATCATTAGAGAACCTGAAAATTTTCAGATTGATAGTTTTGAAAAGTTAGAATTTTATCCAAATGCTATCAGCAATCTTTCAAAAATTGCGAAGGAATTAAACTACGAACTTGTAATGGTTAGCAACCAGGATGGATTGGGAACGGATTCTTTTCCTGAAGGCACCTTTCATCCTGTTCAGAATTTCATTTTAAATACATTAAAAAATGAAGGCATTTTATTCGCAGATATTTACATTGACCCGTCGTTTGAGCATGAAAATAGACCTACAAGAAAACCTGGCATTGCCATGTTGGGCAAATACATCTATGGAAATTATGATTTAGAAAATTCTTATGTAATTGGAGATAGAAAAACAGATATTCAATTGGCTGAAAATTTAGGCGCTAAATCTATATTTATCAACGCAGACAAATCGGTTAATGCTGCGCTTGTTACCACCGAATGGAATGAAATTTACATGTATTTGAAAGCTATTCCAAGAATTGCAAAAGTTCACAGAAAAACTAAAGAAACCGATATCTACATTGAATTAAATTTGGACGGCAGTGGAAAATGTTTAATAGACACAGGGTTACCATTTTACGACCACATGCTACAACAAATTGCTAAACATGGAAATCTAAATTTAACCATACAAGTAAAAGGAGATCTTGAAATAGATGAACACCATTCTATAGAGGACACTGCTATAGCTTTAGGAGATGCTTTTTTACAGGCTTTAGAAAATAAGAAAGGAATTGAGCGTTACGGCTTCCTTTTGCCCATGGACGACTGTTTAGCGCAAGTGGCAGTTGATTTTGGCGGTAGATCGTGGTTGGTTTGGGAGGTAATATTTAAACGAGAAAAAATTGGTGATGTCCCCACCGAAATGTTTTATCATTTCTTCAAATCCTTTAGCGACCATGCTAAGTGCAACCTCAACATAAAAGCGGAAGGGGAAAATGAACACCATAAAATAGAAGCGGTATTTAAAGCCTTTGCCAAAGTAATAAAAATTGCCATTACCAAAACAGATAATTATAACATACCAAGTACAAAAGGAAAACTATGATTGCAATACTTAAATACAATGCAGGTAATGTTGCTTCGGTAAAAAATGCAATTAATCTTTTGGGGTATAAGTCTGTAATAACGAATAATGCAGAAATACTTCGCTCTGCTGAAAAAGTAATTTTTCCTGGAGTTGGAGAAGCAAGCTCCGCTATGAATTATCTAAAAGAAAACGGATTAGACGATGTGTTAAAATCACTCCGTCAGCCAGTATTAGGTATTTGTTTAGGCATGCAATTGTTATGCGAATATTCTGAGGAAGGTAATACTAAAGGATTGGGTATTTTCAACACCAAAGTATTAAAATTTCCTCCCAAAGATATAGTGCCACAAATGGGATGGAATAACTTTACTGAGGTGAAAGGCAATTTGTTTCACAACATTCACATCAACAACGATTGCTATTTTGTACATAGCTATTATGCAGCAATTTGTGCAGAAACCATTGCTGTAACTGATTATATATTGCCATTCAGTGCTGCATTGCAGAAGAATAATTTTTATGCAACACAATTTCATCCAGAAAAATCGGCACAAACAGGATTACAAATTTTAAAAAACTTTTTGAGCATATGAGAATTATCCCTGCAATAGATATTTTAGACGGAAAATGTGTCCGGTTGACAAAAGGTGATTATTCAACTAAAAAAATATATAATGAAAACCCCTTGGAAGTTGCCCATATGTTTGAAGATAGTGGCATTAGATATTTGCACTTGGTAGATTTAGATGGTGCAAAAGGTGGTCAAATAGTTAATAAAAAAACATTGGAATCTATAGCATCCAAAACTAATTTACAAATTGATTTCGGGGGAGGCATTAAATCCGAAGCGGATGTAAAAATTGCATTTAATTCGGGCGCAAAACAAATTACCGTAGGTAGCATTGCAGTCCAAAACAAGGCATTGATGTTGGAATGGGTAGAAAAATATGGTGCAGACAAAATTATTTTAGGTGCAGATTGTAAAAACCGAAAAATTGCTACCCTTGGCTGGTTAAAAAGTAGCGACCAAGATATAATTGCCTTTATTCAAGCATATGAAACAAAGGCAATTAAATACTGTATCGTTACTGATATAAATAAAGATGGGATGCTGTTGGGGCCATCATTCAATCTGTATAGAACAATACTTAACGAAACTAAAATAAGTTTAATAGCGAGTGGAGGAATTACCACTATTGAAGACGTTATAAAATTAAAAGATTTAGGATGTGAAGGTGCAATTATTGGAAAAGCGATTTACGAAGGAACAATTAAACTTAAAACACTACTTAAATTATGCTAAAAAAAAGAATTATACCATGCTTAGATATAAAAGAAGGTAGAACTGTTAAAGGAATCAATTTTGAAAATATTACAGATGCTGGCGATCCATTGGAGCTAGCAAAACGTTATATGGAAGAAGGAGCAGACGAGTTAGTTTTTCTGGACATTACAGCCACCTTAGAAAAACGAAAAACACTTACTCGTTTAGTCAGCAGTATTGCATCTGAAATTAATATTCCTTTTACAGTTGGAGGCGGTATAAATTGTTTAGACGATGCAAAAGCAATTATTGATTCTGGAGCAGACAAAATAACCTTGAACTCTTCGGCTATTTTACGGCCCAAACTTATTACAGAAATTGCCAATTCGTTTGGTAGCCAATGTGTAGTATTGGCTATCGATACCAAATTTTCAGGTATTGATTGGTTAGTTTTTAGAAGTGGAGGAAAAATTGCAACCCACTTAAAAGCAAAAGAATGGGCAAATGAAGGTGCGAAATTAGGAGCTGGAGAAATCCTATTAACTTCTATGAATAACGACGGAACCCGAAACGGCTTTGCATTGGATATTACTCGAGAAATTTCGGAAGCAATATCAGTACCAATTATTGCATCAGGAGGTGCAGGTACAAAAGAACATTTTTTAGATGTTTTTAAAACGACAAAAGCTACAGGAGCTTTAGCCGCAAGTGTTTTTCATTTCGGCCAAATTCACATACCTAATCTCAAACAATTTTTACAAACCGAAAATATATCAATTCGCTTATGATACCTGATTTTAACAAAGTAAACGGCCTGATTCCTGTAATAATTCAAGATGCTGTAAGTCAACAAGTATTGATGTTGGGCTACATGAACGAGGATGCCTACACGAAAACAATTGCTGAAAAAAAAGTAACTTTCTTTAGCAGAAGTAAAAAAAGATTGTGGACGAAAGGTGAAACTTCAGGAAATTTTCTTTATGTTAAAGATATTTATTTGGATTGCGATAATGATACCTTGTTGATTCTTGTTAATTCAGATGGTCCAACCTGCCATTCCGGCGCAACTTCTTGCTTCAATGTTCAAACCTCAAAAGGATTTTTATACCGATTAGAGCAAACCATTCATGAACGGATAGGAAAAAATATAGCAAATTCCTATACCAACCAACTGTTCAAAAAAGGAATAAATATTGTTGCTCAAAAAGTAGGTGAAGAAGCTGTAGAATTAATTATTGAAGCCAAAGATCAAAATGCCGACCTTTTCAAAAACGAAGCGGCAGATTTGTTATATCATTTTTTAATACTTTTAAAAGCAAAAGAGTTTTCATTAGCAGAAATAGAACAAGTTTTACAAGAAAGAGATAAATAATTTTATCTTTTTTTCAACATGCTATGACCGTTGCATCATCTGTAATTTCAATTGCTAATTACCCGAAACGTCTTATGACACATTTTGGTCAAACTGCTTTGACAGATGCGTAAAATTTCCTTGCTAATTTACCCAAATTAGGCAATAGACATCACCAAATCGACCAAACTTTAGATTTAGTTGGGTTTAACCTGAAAAGCAAATAAATTGAAAAGGGCTTGTTATTGGCTTCACTTATCTGATTTTATTTCAAAATGTAAGATGTTATGCGTTGCAGAGCTACAAATACTTCATAGAGGCTACTTTTATTGACTTTAGCGTGATATTACGCTTTCTAATTTTAGACCAAACTTAACTTTGTGAAGGCATTAAAGGTTGTTGGGTATTGCAATACTTGTTTTTTTTGTTACCTTAGTAATTACATTACCTAGGGTTAAGCAAAATGCTTAATCAACCAGCTAATTAAAAACTTACATTAAATATTGTAATTTTACATTTACAAACTGTCCTTTTAAACAAAATAAAATGAATAAAAACGGAGCAATTATAATCGTTGAAGATGATAAAGATGACCAAGAATTGTTTGGCGCAGTATTTAAAGGACTGGCATATAAAAATGAAATCATTTTTTTTAATGATGGACAAGAAGCACTTACCTATTTGACTTCCACACCTAGTGAACCTTTCATAGTTTTTTCTGACATTAATATGCCAAAGTTAAATGGCAAAGAACTGAGAAAACAAATTCTTGAAAACGAAGACATACGATTAAAAACAATCCCTTACTTATTTTTTACAACGTGCGCCGAACAACAAGATGTTATTGACGCTTACTCAAAATCCATTCAAGGATTTTTTGTCAAACCTGCAAGTTTTCAAGATTTAAAAAGTTTAGTAACTATAATAGTTGAGTATTGGAAAAAGTGTGAATCTCCAAACTATATTGAGTAAATTGATTAATTATAATTTATTTTTGAATACCTAGATTCGTTTTTTGGTATTTAAATAAGTAATAGCTCCATTAATAAAATTTATTGCCTTGCTGTTCGCTTTGGGATTTATATGATTCATTCTATTTAAAATACTATAATAAACTATTGGAAAAAGTATCACAGCTTCTTGTTCGCAATAGAAAATAGATTGGCTGTTACCTTATCGTTTACTAATTTTATTATGAGTAATATTTCGTTGAAGGCTACATCTAAAACGGTTAACATCATTGCCTCTTTGTGTTGCATGTTTAGTGGTCCTTCCCTTAATGCGCTCACGCCAAAGTTTAAAACTTGAATGTTTTAATTCTTTACGCATCAGTTTTATTACATCTTGTTGCTTTAAACCAAATTGTATTGCTATGGCTTCAAAAGTTGTTCGGTCTTCCCAAGCCATTTCAATAATGCGGTCAATATCTGCATCGCTCAAATTATTTTCTATTGTCATTTCAACTTATTATTTGCATTTATTTATTCGATATTATTTATTGCTATAAAATTGCAATCAACATAAGTATTGCATTTCGTTCTTCTGTTAAAACTGTAGCGTGAATTCCATTGATTTGTTCAAAAGGAGAGCCCGCATAAAACTTCAAACTGGATCTGTACAGTGCATTTTTTGATGTAAATGTTACTGAGCAACCCAAAACCATTTATGCACAAATTACACATGCCCGCCTTTTTGCATTACTAAATGCCGCCTCAACACCTGTTTGGAGAAACCCAATAAGGATTCAATCATAATTTATAAACAATTTTACATCAGTAATGTTTCAAATTTGAATTATCTTACCTGCATGGCAACTTTTAACACCGAACAAATAGCATCATGGGAACGTTTTTACCGCGCTAATTTTATTAACAGTCTAACGGGTTATAAGTCCGTAAGCCTGCTAGGAACTATAAATTCAGTAGGTCATCCAAATCTTGCGGTTTTCAGTAGTATTGTGCACATTGGTTCTAATCCACCGCTTATTGGATTTATCAACCGACCTGTGACAGGAGCCTCGCATACGCTAGCAAATATTGAGGCAACTGGTATTTATACCATTAATCATATTCACTCAACTTTTGTACAGCAGGCACATCAAACAAGTGCAAAGTATGATGTTGGCATAAGCGAATTTGAAGAAGTGGGATTAACGGCAGTGTTTCATGAGCATATTGCAGCGCCTTTTGTTAAAGAAAGTCATGTTAAATATGCGCTATCTTTACAGGAAATAATTCCGATAAAACTAAATGATACACTGCTTGTAATTGGCAAAGTGATATCCATTCATATTGAACAAGAGATAATTGCTGAAGATGGATTTATTCATCTTGAAAAAGTAAATTCTCTTTGCAGCAATGGTATTGATAGCTATTATACAACTGAACTTTTGGCGCGTTTTCAATATGCTAAACCAGGCATTCAATCACAGAAAATAAATTAACATGAAAAGGGGGACATTTTTATCGGCCCGTTGGGAATATCTTGTAATGTTTAATTATGAAGTAGATGCGGCCATATTAAAACCACACTTACCTCCTTATACAGTGTTAGATTTGTTTAACGGTAAGGCTATTGTGAGTGTAGTGGGTTTTATGTTTAATAATACAAGTGTAATGGGCGTAAAATGGCCCGGCTTTATAAATTTTGAAGAAGTTAATCTGCGTTATTATATAAAATACTTTGATGGTAAAGTTTGGAAGAGAGGTGTAGGTTTTATATCTGAAATTGTGCCAAATTTGCTTGTTTCAGGCATCGCAAATTTATTTTACAACGAGCACTACTCTACGGCCAAAATGACTCATGCCATTGTTCAAAACGATAATAAACTAGAAGTAACTTACAATTGGAAAAAGAAAAATCAAGATTGGAATTCAATGTGGGTAAAATCTGATTACTTACTAAAAGATATTGTCTCTGGTTCTGAGGAAGAATTCATTTTTGAGCACTACTATGGCTACAATAAGCTAAATGAAACAACCACCGTGGAATACTCACTTGCTCATCCTAGATGGCAAGTATACCCTGTAATTGATTACAGATTGAACTGTGATATTGAAAAGTTATATGGGGCATCTTTCGTTCCATTTATACAAACTATAAAACCAATTTCTGTTTTTCTTGCAAAAGGCTCTGATGTAAAAGTAAAAATGCCAAATAAAATTGTAAAGTAAATTGAATGTTAACACTTGATTAAAGCCAAATGTATAACTGTAATGTTCCGAAACTTGTTAAAGCCAAAATCGAGTTGAATAATTTCAACACATAATAATTTTTTGGTGGAATTGGAGCGTTGTAAAATAAATAAAACAAGCAAAGCTGATAGTCTCTAATTTGAAAATAAAACACTTCGTTATTCACCTATTTACTTTCAAGCGCGCGTACGATGTAAATTTTGTAAAACCTGCTAATTTTTCAGATTTACAACTCCGCATTAAATTAATTCAGGATTTATCGACAACATAAATATTAGTATAAACTCGTTGGTAACCAAACATCTTGTTTGGAGCATAAATAATAAAGGTAATAGTTATTAATTTACCAATTGTTTTTACATATTGAGCCCAATAGTTTACTTTTATAATCCGCTACTACCTTGATAGTTGTCGTTTATCGCCCACCCAAAAACATACCTGCTATACTTTGAAGCGATAATTTTTAAAAAGTTTTACATTTACAAAATTCAACCTAGATTAAGCAATGGAAGTGGTAACAATTTGTAGTTTGTAATAAAATCAGCGCTTGCAATCCAATAAAATGCTCGTTTCAAATTGTTCGCTACTCTGATTAAACGCAACGCAATCAATAGTTTGTCTGATTTGCTAAGGTCTCTTGCTTAATTTGTGTTAAATGTAATGCAATGGCACAAATTTCATCTTCAATGCACCCTATAGCTACCTCCTGTTGCTTTTGAGCGCTTATACATTATGTTTTAATCATTTTTCAAAACGTGACAATATTTTTGAAGAGTGGCCGACGCTGTGGGTTTATAAAGTGTTTCAGGTATTTGCTTCCATTTAAGGTTACAATCCTGAAACTTTTAAGCATTTAAACCGAGATTAAGCAATGCAGGTAATACTATCTTGCAAATTGCAATAAAATCAGATGCTACCTGCCAATAATATGCTCTTTTCCAGTTGCTTGCTAATTAGTTTAAATCCAACTATATCAATAGCTTGCTTGATTTGGTAATGTCAATCGATTACTTTGGGTTAAAGTCTAGTTAGCCACATGCAGCCAAATAGTTTGGCTATTGCTCCCAAAAATTGCAAGAGAATCTACGCCTCCAACAAAGGCTATATACCAGTTATGCGGAATTTATTTAGTCAGTTGCAACCACTCAGGTATAACAATATTGCAAAACTAGCAACTAAATTTCAGTTTCAAAATAAGTGAATGATGTCAACTTTATGTAAAATTATGTAACACTTGCTCTTTATAAACAATACATCTTTGCTCCATAAGAATTGAATACAAGGAAATAAATTAATTTATATATAAACAAATCAAAAAGTTAAACGTAAAGTGCATAATATAGGGAACGTAATGAATTTTTTCCTATTAACGTTTGAAGTTAAAAACAAAAGGCCTATACGTAATACTTAAAACTGTTGCGTACTCCAAATTCGGTTGTAATTAACGTAGTAATGTGTTTAGAAATGGTTAGTAAAAAAACATTCCATTAAACCAATATTTCAACGCTATGCAAATATGAATAACTGATTTACAACCGGAGGAGCAAAACCCGAACAAATAGCATTGCTTAAGCTGCGATTAGTATTCAAGTGATTTTGATATAATGGCGTGCCATGAAAAAACTGTATAAATAAATCTTAAATGTTAATAATAAATAATTAATCATTAATAAAACAAAAAAATGAAAAGTAAAATAATTATCGGAGTAGTAATTGTTGCAGTAAGTGCAATCTCAATAGCAACTTATTTTTCAGTTCAAAAGCTGTCAGCATCGCCAAATGAAATAAGTGTTTCACCTCCTGCGGACGATATGAGTGGTTGGTCAGAGGCGTCAAAAATGGCGGTTATGATGATGAAAAAACAATACGGCGAACCGACATCAAAAAATGCAGATATGATGATGTGGGAAAAAACTGGACAGTGGAAAAAAACCGTTGTATATGCAAAAGAATATCAACACGATTTCCCGATGCCACATACTGATGTAATGCAACAATGGATTGATTATAAAGTACCTCACGATAAATATGATGACCTTGCCATGTTTGATGGTAGTGTAGTTTGCAACCGTACAAACGGTGAAATTTCAGCACGTTGTGATAAAGAAGGAGCAAATTTTCTTGCTATCAATCTTGCAAACGATGTTATAAAAGGAGAGAAAGATTATAAAACAGCTAGAGATTTTTATGCTACAACTATTAAAGAATTTATTAACGGAGGCAAACCCGCATATATGCAGAAATTACAATTTGATGTTGTTAATGGCAACACAGCCGATGCTGATAAACCTTCTTCAATAATTACTGAAGACGACATGATGAAAGCAAAGAAAATGGAGGAGAAGATGAAAATGGAAATGATGGGTATGAAGTCAAACAATAACTAAACGTTTGCGTAAAACAAACAGCAATAACAAGTTTTCAAATTTTTGAGCACAAACAGATTATTTTGCAAATAGAAAAAGTGCCATGAAGTAAAAAGGATCAACAAGTGTAATATATCTGAAGTTCTAATTATTTTTAAGCGTGCAATTATTCCTTAAACACCAAAAAAAGACACAAATATTAGCTTCACCAGCTGTATTTATCTGATAGAAAAAATTGAAATCTGCTTAAAAGCAGCGTAGTTAAAAAATATAAAATGCTATCAACATGTTCCACACAAACAAAAAGAATATAGCCAAAACAAAAACCAAGATTCAACTCATGGGAGAAACAGCGGCAATAAACTAAATCGTTTACGATTAAACGATTTAAGATTAAAGGGAGAAAATCCTGTAAGATTTTCTTCACTTAATCTTTTTGCTCAGTAAATAATTCAGGAAATTAGAAACAATAATAAATTAATAATTTAAATCAATAAAAAAAATGGAACACGCAGCAACAAAAAAAGATGGACTTACAAATATAAATGAAGGTTCAGCAGTAAACGAAAATGCAACTACTAATGCCATCGAACAACAAACAAAAAAAATTCCATCAGATGTGTTTTTGGCAACGGCAATAGCCGCAATGGCATTGTCGTTAGCATTTAAATTAAATGGTAAAAAAGATGATGCTTTGTTTGTAGGCCAATGGGTAGCACCCATACTCACTTTGGGTGTTTACAACAAAATGGTTAAACAAGAAGACGCAAAACAAGATGTATCAGAATCAATTTCGAAACAAAACGAATTAAAAACAAAACCAATAAAAAATATTATGAGTACAGGAAAAATTTTATTAGGCGTATTGGCAGGCGCAGCCGCTGGTGCAGCACTCGGAATCTTATTTGCACCCGACAAAGGTTCGGCAACCCGCAAAAATACTATGAACAGGGCTGCTGATTTAGGTGGCCGTTTAAAGGAAATAATTGCTGCAAATATTAAAACAGCTAACGACAAACTGGGAGAGGCAAAAAGCGATGCCAGAGATTTAGTTGAAAAAGGGAAATCAAAAGTAGAGGACGGTTATAATAAATTCAAAAATGAAGACCATCACGACAAGATTTTGCCGAAAGCAGATTTGAAATTTTAAGAAACAAATACGCGTTATATCATTATTCAATAGAATGGTAACACTGTTTTCAAGACGTGCCTCAGTTTGTTAATCATCAAATAAAGTATGATTGAAGGCTTATAAATAAGCATGTTAATTATTGTAAATCATGTTGATCATCATCAAATATGATAAAACAAATAATTAAATTGAATAATCAAAATGTAATATATCCCATTTGTTTTGATTTACCAAATATTGTAATTGATATAGGTGGATAGCAATTTTATAGATTAGCAATAATTTAAATTGCAAAATTAATCAACTAAGTAAATTATTTTCAATTAAACCATTTTAATTTTCAAAAATGAACTATATCGAATCGAGTAATGATGCCACTGGCAAGCCGCTCAGAATTTACTATAATGATTACGGCACAGGTAAGCCCATTATTCTTATACACGGTTGGCCACTTAGCAAAGAAATGTGGGAATACCAAATCAACGATTTAGTAAATAGCGGACATCGGGTAATAGCATATGATAGACGCGGTTTTGGAGAATCATCAAAACCATGGGATGGTTATAACTACAATACGTTAACAGATGATTTAAAAGCGCTGATTGACCAACTTAAATTGGACGACATTACACTTATAGGTTTTTCAATGGGCGGTGGTGAAGTAGTTCGCTATTTTAGTCGACATGCTGGTAAAGGTGTTTCCAAGGTAGTTTTAATTTCATCGGTGACCCCATACCTGCTAAAAACGGATTCAAATCCTGATGGCGTACCGCAAACGAAGTTTGATGATATGTTAGAAAATATGAGTAAAGATAGGATCGGATTCTTAGACGATTTTGGAAAAACTTTTTTCGGTGTAACCATGTTAAGCAAACCTTTAAGCATGCCTTTGTTAGAATATTATCGCATGTTATGCGCCTTTGCATCTCCCCGTGCTACACAAGAATGCGCTAAAGCTTTTGCCACTACCGATTTTAGAAACGAATTACACAAAGTAAATGTGCCCACATTAATTATTCATGGCGATGATGACAAAACAGTTCCCATTACACCTACGGCTAAAGAATCTGCAAAACTTATACCTGATAATATGATGATAGTTTACCAAGGTGCACCTCATGGCTTGTTCTATACTGAAAGAGAGAAATTAAATGCTGATTTAATTGCCTTTTTACACGACGGTTTAGCTGGAGTTGAAAAAATAAATGAACTAGTAATGGAAGCTAGTTATAACGGTTTAATTAATCAACAATTATAAAATAGCAATCAAAAATGAGCAGTTGCCAAAAAAAGTAATTAAAGCACTAAAATGGTACGCAACAATAGCTGCTCATCAAAACACATAATGCGAAGCACAAGTAAAATGTTACCGTAGGCAACAAATTCATTATTATATTGCAAGCTCCAAACACTATCATACGATAGTGTTTGGCGTTATAAACCCGTTGTGAAATCCTTTTTGAAAGTTATTACATCATTTTGCATTTATTTAGTAGTTTTGATTTTAGTTGACGTTAATTAATTTTATACACCTACTTCCTAAAGGGCTAGGTTTATTTGACTAGGCTAAACAATACCAGCAGCAAAAACACACCGATCTAACGTATATGATGAAAGTTTTAATAACTGGTGCCACAGGTAATGTTGGAATGGAAGTGATAGCTTCCTTAAACAAAATTAACCACCAATTAGCGCTATTTGCCGGTGTTAGAGATACCAATTTTAGCAATGAGCAACTAGCAAGGTTCAACATAAAGACTATAAATTTTGACTTTACCCTTATTGATACGTTTGCACCTGCCTTACAAAACATGGACCTGCTGTTTTTGCTTCGACCACCGCAAATTTCAGATGTAAATAAATATTTTGCACCACTAATTGAAATAGCAAAGCTATCTTCAGTAAAACACATTGTTTTTTTATCTGTTCAAGGTGTTCAAAACAGTAAAATTATCCCTCATCATAAAATTGAAAAGCTTATCGTAAACAGTAACATACCGTATACCTTTTTGCGACCTGCCTATTTTATGCAAAATTTTACTACTACTTTACGCAACGACTTAGTAAAGCATCAAATAATTTATTTGCCCGCTGCCCATGCAAAATTCACAATAATCGACCTGGTAGATGTTGGAAATGTAACAGCAAATATTTTAACCGAACCTCAACACCATATTAATAAAAGTTATGAGTTAACCAACACTGAAACCTTGACATTTTCCCAAATGGCCGAAAAATTGAGCAAAGCCATTGGAAAAAAAATCAATTTTATATCCCCTAACTTATTACAATTCTTTTGGCGTAAACGAAAAGAAAAAGTGCCAACCATGCTCATTTTTGTGATGATTATGTTACATTATTTTCCAAGATTTCAAAAAACACCAAGTACCACCGAATGGGTAAATAAAATTACAGGTCAAGAACCAACATCTTTTGACACCTTTGTTGCTGCTAATAAAAATCAATTACAATAAGGAAAAGCAATTACTTTGTATGGCGCTTGTAAAAATGTGGGTATATTTTTATACCATGAAGCTGCCACGCTTAATCGGAATTTTTCACCCTAATTAATAAATAGACATTAGTAAATCAATCAAACTATTGCTTTAGTTGGGTTTAACCCGAATAGCAAGCAATTTTAACCCAAGAACTTCACTCTTGATTACATTACCCGATGTGAAAATATACTTAACACAGTTTAATTTACACTACCTTATTTGGGTTTAGCCCGAATAGCAAACAATTTGAAAAGAGCATGTTATTGCCTTGAAACATTTGATTTTATTAAAAAAAATAATAAGGTAGTATTTCCATTGCTTAATCCGGGTTTAAATTAAAATATTGCTTTTGGGCAGAAGTTTACTGATTTAAATAGGACGTGCTGTTAGTGGCAGTTTAATTGAGGTTTTCTGTTATCCATTTTTCAAATGCGGCAACTCTCGTCCAACTCATTATCTGTCCGTAATAACCAGTTTTTAATAATTGTTGAATGTCTGTTTTAGAACCCGAACATATTCCTATCAGTTCCCAACGATTATCCCTTTTTCTAAAGAGTCCTCCACCGCTATCACCACCACCACATATATACTCTAATGGTCTTGGTGTGGCACTACCCATTTTATTGCAGTCATTTCGGGTTGGATTGTCAAAGTCGCAAAATAATAAGGTTGGGTTCCCTAAATATTCAAAACCCCCAATGCTGTCTATAATATTTTGACCTGCTATTTTTTTATCTAATGGCATAACTGTCTCGGGTTTATTCGCTATACCTGATACGCCAAATCCAACACCAACAACATTGAAACTCATTTCATCGAGATTACTATTTAATATAGCAGGTTTAACCGCTTTAAATGAGGATTCTAATTCAATTAATGCAAGGTCGCAAGAACCTTCTGAATCTTTATCTAAATAATTAGGATGAAGTGTAATACTCTTGATCTTTAATTTTTGTCCCTTAACCAATATTGAAACTTTTATAACATCAACTAAATGATTGTTATAAGGATTAAAGGCTACCATTTTTTGTCCTTCATATATTATAGTATCCTGTCGATAATCACTCTCAATGAACACGTGGGCAGCAGATAAGAGAAATCTTTCATTTATTAGTACACATGAGCCATGAGAAGAAGTATCAATATACACTTGTCC